>JAESFO010000115.1_pt1 | contig 236749 bp, 218 predicted proteins | sample 9269421 | NCBI WGS metagenome assembly JAESFO01 (sample SAMN14502839, study PRJNA617101) | algae metagenome | isolation source: Nostoc desertorum CM1-VF14 and co-occurring heterotrophs from rocky... | place: USA: Clark Mountains, San Bernardino, California | collected 2000-06-05 | reverse complement strand
ACTTGCATGTGTTAAGCCTGCCGCCAGCGTTCGTTCTGAGCCAGGATCAAACTCTCATGTTTAATAAGACTTTGATTTGGCTTTAATGGTCACGCTCGAATTGACGAGAACATTCACACCTAAACACAAGACATCCGAAGATACCCTGCGCTCGGTAGTATTATTCTCACCAGAAACGTGATCCGCCAAAGTCTCGTTTGGACCAGAACCCGAAGGTCCCAGATCCGCAGGAACTCTGCCGCCCACGTTTCTCTTTCTTCTCTATTCAATTGTCAAAGAACAGACATCGCAAAGACGCAATGTCGTGGCCTGTACGCCTCTCAGCTCCCAGACCAGCAGAGTGTCGCTCACGCGGCTCTCTTGAATTCGTCCAACTCCGCGAAACCCAGAAGCGAACTTCTTCGTCGCCAGCAGCGTCGCCGCTGTCGTTGGTGAGCGGCATATAGGGGATGGCCTCTTCCGGTGTCAACAGCCGTTTGAAGATTTTTGCGATCTTATCGATTTTTTTCTGGCCGAAGCGCCAGGAAGACGGTTCGCAATCAACGGATTGTGGTTTGCCGGCGCCGGGCAACTAAAATGGCCGGCGCCAGGAAAATGTGCCGGTGGGGTCCCTATTGGCTATCCAGTCCGATATCGAGAATCGGAGCGCTGTGGGTAAGCCAGCCGATCGAGATGAGATCGACACCGGTTGCGGCGATGGCAGGAGCCGTGGCTGCCGTCACGCGGCCCGAAGCCTCGGTGATCACGCGACCATCAACCATGGCCACCGCCTGGGAAAGCTGTTCGACAGACATATTGTCGAGAAGAACGGCATCGACTCCGGTTGTCAATGCGATCTCGAGCTGATCGAGCGTATCCACCTCGACCTCGATCTTGACCATATGGCCGGTGCCCGCCTTTGCCCGGGCGATCGCTGTGCGGATGTCTCCGGCAATCGCGATGTGATTGTCCTTGATGAGCACGGCATCATCGAGGCCGAAGCGGTGATTCGAGCCGCCGCCGGCACGCACGGCATATTTCTCCAGTGCGCGCAGGCCGGGCGTCGTCTTTCGTATACAGACGATCTGTGCCTTGTGACCCCGCACCGCCGCAACGACCGCCGCGGTGGCGCTGGCGACGCCGCTCAGATGGCAGAGGAAGTTGAGCGCGACCCGTTCTGCCGTCAGCAAAGCGCGGGCTGGCCCACGAACAATTGCAATTGTCGCCCCGGAAGCAACATGACTGCCGTCGTGGTGAACTGGCTCGAACGCGATTCGCGGATCCATCAGCTGGAAGGCCAGTGCCGCAACATCGAGACCAGCGATCACGCCTTCCTGTCTTGCGACAAGCGACATCGTTGCTTCGGTATCGGCAGGAACGATTGCATTGGTCGTCAGATCGCCGCCAAGGCCGAGATCTTCCAGGAGGGCACTACGCACCAGCGGTTCAACCATGATGTGCGGCAGCGGTGTCAACATCTCAAGCTCTCCTTATAAGAGGAGCGGCCATTTCAGTGATGGCGGCCGCGCTATCCAGTGTCTCTACAAGCGTCAAACGAGACCGACGCGGCTGATTCTCCTGCAGGGGAAAGTCCACACGACAATGCGCGCCGCGACTTTCCTCGCGCCGAAGGGCGGCAACAGCGATCATCAGCCCGACAATGGCGGGATCCGATGCAACGCCATCGGGTTCTGTGAACGGCAGCAGCGCCGCTACAGCATCCCGCAACGGGGCCTCATCCCGCACGATGCCGAGCGTCCCGGACACAATGGAGCGAATCTGCGCGGCATCCGGCGTCGGCGATGCGCTTACCGCGATCGGGTACTGACGCACTCGCCGCGCGCTAGACGCGATGCTGCTGGCGACCTGCACCGCCGAAACCACCGCCTCGGTCAGGGAATTGCTGGCAAGGCGATTGGCGCCGTGCAGCCCGGTGCAGGCGACTTCACCGCATGCCCACAGACCGGCGACGGAACTGCGTCCTTCGGCATCAACGGCCACGCCACCCATGTGATAGTGGGCCGCGGGCCGAACCGGAATCGGCTGGACTGAAGGATCGATACCAGCCTCGCGGCAAAGCGCTTCGATCGCCGGGAAACGCGCGGCGAAGCGCGACCCGAGACATTGCCGCGTATCCAGGAACACACGCCGCCCCGCGGCAAGCTCGCGCCACACCGCGCGCGCCACCACGTCACGCGGCGCGAGTTCGCCGCGTGGCGTATCGGCGAGAAAGCGATGCCCACCTTCGTCGACGAGCACGGCGCCTTCACCTCGCACCGCTTCGCTGATGAGCGGCATCGGCCGCTGCGGCACGTCGAGCGCCGTCGGATGAAACTGCACGAATTCGAGATCGGCCAGCTCCGCCCCGGCACGGGCAGCAAGCGCCAGCCCCTGCCCGAGCGAACCCGACGGGTTGGTCGTGTCGTTGAAAAGGCCGCCGACACCACCGGTTGCGAGCACGACGCGGCCGCTGGAAAGCGTGAACGCGCCGCCGCCACCCACGACGACCACTCCGGCGATCGCGCCATCCTCGACAAGCAGCCTGCTGACCTCCACGCCCTCCAGGAGCGCGACCGATGGTGCCTGCCGCACGGCCAGGGTCAGCGCCCGAACCAGCTCGCGGCCCGTGGCGTCACCGGTAGCGTGCACGATCCGCCGACGGGAATGCGCGGCCTCGAGCCCCAGCCGCAGGCTGCCGTCGGGCGCACGATCGAACATCACGCCCAGCCGCTCAAGGCTTGCGATCGCCGCAGGCGCTGCCCCGACGAATCGGCTGACGACAGCCTCGTCGCAAAGCCCGGCGCCGGCTCCGAGTGTATCGGCCAGGTGAAGTCCAGGACTATCATCAGCCCCCAGGCTTGCCGCCATGCCACCCTGCGCAAGCATGCTGGAGGTCTCGGTGCCCAGCGCAGCCCTGGAGATCAGCACCACGGGTTCCGGCGCAAGGCATAGTGCCGCCATCAGGCCAGACACGCCGCTGCCGACGATTACAGGTCGGCCCTGAAGATCATCGATCGACGGCTTCATAGCGCAAGCATGCGCTCCACCGCCTGACGCGCCGCGCCCGCGACCTCCGGATCGATGGTCACGACGTGACGGTTTTCTTCAAGCGCCGCGCGGATATTGGCCAGCGTGATACGCTTCATATGCGGGCACAGGTTGCAGGGGCGGACGAAATCGACCTCGGGATGGTCGACGGCGATGTTGTCGCTCATCGAGCATTCGGTCATCAAAACCACGCGCGACGGTTTGTGGCGACCGACATAGTCCGACATCGCCGCCGTGGAACCGGCGAAATCGGCTACCGCAACCACTTCGGGCGGGCATTCCGGATGGGCAAGCACGGTGACGCCGGGATGGGCCTCGCGCAGTTCGCGGATATCGGCTGGCGTGAAGCGCTCATGCACCTCGCAATGACCTTTCCAGGCGATGATCTCCACCTTGGTCTGGGCGGCGATGTTCCTGGCCAGATATTCGTCGGGCAGCATGATGACACGCGGGACGCCCAGCGATTCCACGACGGCCAGGGCATTGCCCGACGTGCAGCAGATGTCGGACTCCGCTTTCACCGCTGCGGAGGTGTTCACGTAAGTGACGACGGGAACGCCCGGATAGTTCTGCCGCATCAGGCGCACATCGGCGGCCGTGATCGAATCGGCCAGCGAGCAGCCTGCACCGAGATCGGGAATAAGCACGACCTTGTCCGGATTGAGCAGCTTGGCGGTCTCGGCCATGAAATGCACACCTGCAAGCACGATGACATCGGCATCGACGGTCATCGCCTTCCTGGCGAGTGCCAGGCTGTCGCCGACGATGTCGGCCACGCAGTGGAAGATTTCCGGGGTCTGGTAGTTGTGCGCCAGGATGACGGCGTTGCGCTCGCGTTTCAGCGCCAGGATGGCGTCGATGTCGCCGGAGAAGACCGGCCATTCCATCGGCGGGATGACACGCTGCACGCGCTGGTAGAGGGCAGCGGAAGGTGATGCGGCAACTGCGGTGGAAGAAACAGGCATCGGCACCTCACTTTATGCTCAGTGTGAGTATATCACCGACATATGCTTACTATGAGCATAACTCCTGTCAAGACCTTGTCAGCGGCAATTTTGTCCCTGCGGCCGCGCGTTCGTCGAGAACGGCGTGACGGAAGCGGTAGAGCTTGGCCGGTCGCCCGCCCGTATCGGCGGTCGTCTCCCCGGTCTCTTCGACCAGTTCCTGCTGTTCGATCAGCCGGCGGAAGTTCTGTTTGTGGACCAGCCTGCCGGCAAGCGCTTCCACGACCCGCTGCAATTGCAGCAGCGTGAAGACTGGCGGCATCAGCTCGAACACGACCGGCCGGTATTTGATCTTCGATCGCAGCCGCGCGATTCCGGTGGCCAGGATGCGGCGATGATCGGCAATCATGGCCGGGCCGGGTATCAGCACGGAGCCGCCTTCGTTGCGTCCGCGCGTGGCCTCCTCCACCAGACCCGCCTCGTACATAAGTTCGTAGCGCTGCAGACAGAACTCTTCATTCCACGGATGATCGTCCAAGCCGAAGGCGATCGCCGCCCTGCGCTGCCTTTCTTCGCGTGATGCGGCATCGGTGGCCCCGCTTGCCCAGACCGTCAGTTGCGGCTGGACAATTTCGGGGATCAGGGCGGGGACGCCGGCACGATGATCCTCCCATGGAAAGAAGTCGTACCAGCTGCGCCACGCACGTTTGGCGGCAGCCGAGGAGTGATCCATGCGGGTCAACGCCAGGTAGCTGATGGAAATCACCCGCTCCTGGCGCTCGTCGCCGATACGGTCACTGTCGGCGAATGTATAGAGCTGTTCGATATAGCCGAGCTGGTGGCTGGTCTGCTGTTCCACCCAAGTCCGCAGGCCGAACTGCAGGGATCGGTGGCCGAGCTCGAACGGACCTGAAGGCAGCCCGCTAGCAATCCCGACGGTAAGGACGCGTGGCTCCTGGTCGGCAACGGCCACCACAACCGCAATGAGATCCACATCGTGGTTTTTGCCGGCTGGCTTGCGCTTTCCTGTGTCTGTCATGCGATCCTGCATGGTTTCCGGGTCCGGTAGAAAGATGACGGATCCTACCGGTCGATCCGCGTCGAGAGGATGATGGAAGACAGCGTGCGTTCCACGCCGTCCATTGCGCCGATTCGGTCGAGCAGCGCATCGAGGTCGCTGATCGAAGCCGATTCGACCGTCACGATCATGTCGAAACTGCCGCTGACCGAATGCAGGGAACGCACCTGGCCAAGCGCGCGCAGATCTTTCACGACGCGCTCGGCCGCTTTCGGCGCCACCGTCAGCAGCACATGCGCGCGCACCAGCCCCTGCTCGTAGTCAGGCGCCAGCCGCACGCCATAGCCAATGATGATGCCGCGCGCCTCCAGCCGTTCGATGCGGCTTTGCACCGTCGTGCGCGAAACGCCCAGCCTTCGGGCGAGTTCTGCGGTCGACGCGCGGGCGTTTTCACGCAGCAGTGTAATGAGGTCTCTGTCGGCCTGGCTCAGCATTTTCCCACGTGACTTCGCATTCTGACGAGCAGCATCGGCGATTTTGCCGAAAAGCGTCGGCGTTTTGTTCAATCGCACACTTCCATTCGTCAGGCAAACTGCGATTCCTGCCCTTGAAACATCCATAGGAAAGGGCTTGGCCATGAAGGAAATCGTTGTTGTCGGCGCGGGCAAGATCGGCTCGACCATCGCAGACATGTTGGCCGCGACCGGTGACTATCGTGTCACCATCGTCGACCGCTCTGCTGCACAGCTCGCAGCACTTGAAGTTGCCGCCGGCGTCGCCACGGTCGAAACCGACATCGAAGCTGCAGGCGCCCTCGAAGCCGTGCTCGCCGGCAAGTTCGCCGTGCTCAGCGCCGCGCCCTTCCATCTTACCACCCGCATCGCCGAAGCTGCAGCTTCGGCCGACGTGCATTATCTTGACCTGACCGAGGACGTCGCCTCGACCCGTCGCGTCAAGGAACTGGCCAAGACCGCAAAGACCGCCTTCATTCCGCAGTGTGGCCTGGCTCCCGGCTTTATCTCGATCGTCGCCAACGACCTCGCCAGCCGTTTCGACAGCCTCGAAAGCGTGCGCATGCGCGTTGGCGCGCTGCCGCAATATCCGTCGAATGCCCTGAACTATAACCTGACCTGGAGCACCGACGGCGTCATCAACGAATATTGCGAGCCTTGCGAAGCCATCGTCGAGGGCGAGCTGATCGAAGTGCCCCCGCTGGAAGAGCGCGAGGAATTCTCGCTCGACGGCGTCACCTACGAGGCCTTCAACACCTCGGGCGGCCTGGGCACGCTGGCGGAGACGCTGAAAGGCAAGGTGCGCACGCTCAACTACCGCACCATCCGCTATCCGGGCCACGCCGCGATCATGAAGGCGCTGCTCAATGACCTCGGCCTGCGCCATCGTCGCGAAGTGCTGAAGGACATCCTGGAAAATGCGCTGCCGGCCACCATGCAGGACGTGGTCATCGTCTTCGTGACCGTCTCAGGCCGCAAGAACGGCCGCCTGCTGCAGGAAACCTACGCCAACAAGGTCTACAGCCAGCGTTCCGGACAGACCGTGCGCAGCGCCATCCAGATCACCACGGCTTCAGGCATCTGCGCCGTGCTCGACATGCTGGCCGACGGCACGCTGCCGGCTACCGGCTTCGTCAAGCAGGAAGACATCGCGCTGGACAGCTTCCTTGCCAACCGCTTTGGCCGCGCCTATGCGCAACACGAGCGCACCGACCGCATGGCCGGCTGAAACACCCGGTCCGACCGGCCCTGAGCAAACAAAAACCCGCCGGGACCAGCCGGCGGGTTTTTTTTGGAATGCACCGTCGCTGCGAGCACGCTTGCTCAGATATGCAATGCGTGGCCGAGCGCCTTGAGTGCGGCTTCCGGAAACGCCTCGCCCTGCGTCGGATGCGCATGGATCGTGCCGGCGATGTCTTCCAGGCGCGCGCCCATCTCCAGCGCGAGCCCGAACGCAGCAGCCAGTTCGGAAACGCCGTTGCCGACGGCCTGTATGCCCAGCACCAGATGATTGTCGGCGCGCGCGACAACACGGACGAAGCCGCTTTCGCCGAGCTTGGTCATGGCGCGGCCATTGGCCGTGAACGGGAACAGCCCGGTCTTGATCTCACCGCCAAGGGCCTTCGCTTCCTCCGGCGACAATCCCACGCTCACCACTTCCGGATCGGTGAAACAGACAGCAGGAATGGCCCGCTTGTCCCAGCTGCGTTTGTGGCCGGCCACGACCTCGGCCACCATCTCGCCCTGCGCCATGGCGCGGTGGGCCAGCATCGGCTCTCCAGTCACATCGCCAATGGCAAAGACGCCGCGCATCGAAGTACGGCATTGCTCGTCGATGCGGATGAAGCGACCGCTCATGTCGAGGTCGATCTGATCGAGGCCCCAGCCTTCCGTCACAGGCTTGCGCCCAACCGTGACCAGGATCTTGTCGGCCTCGATCTTCACGTCCTTGCCGGCAGCCGTTTCCACCAGCAGCGCATCGCCCTTGGTCGAAAGGCCCTTGGCCTTGGCTTCGGTCAGCACCTCGACGTCAAGTTCCGCCAGCCGCTTGATCACCGGCCTGGTCAGCTCGGCGTCATATTGGGCGAGCAGGCGCGGCAGCGCCTCGACTACGGTCACTTTTGCGCCAAGCTTGGCAAAGGCCGTGCCAAGCTCGAGCCCGATGTAACCGCCGCCGACGATGGCAAGACGCTCCGGAACCTTGTCCAGGGACAACGCTTCGGTCGACGAGATCACCGGACCGCCAAAGGGCAGGAACGGTAGCTCCACCGGCGCCGAGCCGGTAGCGATGACCACGGTTTCGGCGCGGATCACCTGCAGCCCGGTCTCGGTTTCCACCTCTACGGTCTTGCCGTCGCGAAAGGTTGCCCAGCCCGACACATGCTTGACCTTGGCTTTCTTGAGCAGCCCTGAAACACCATTTGTAAGCCGGCTTACTATGCCGTCTTTCCAGGCGACGGTCCTGCCGAAATCGAGCGACGGGACTGTTGTAGAAATGCCGAGGGGACTGGAGCCCTCGGCCATGTGCGAAACTTTCTCGAACTCTTCCGCCGCATGGATCAATGCCTTGGACGGAATACAGCCGATGGTGAGACAGGTGCCGCCCGGCTTCACCGCCTCGACGACAACGGTGTCGATTCCGAGCTGACCGGCACGGATGGCGCAGACATAGCCACCGGGGCCGGCGCCGATGACGAGCAGTTTGCAGGAGATGTCCTTCATTGCCCAAGTCCCCGTCTTGCAAGCTTCGCTGGCTGATGATCGTGAAATAAGCGCATGGTCAGTTGTCCACGAAGATCAGCGCCGGGGTTTCGAGAAGCGCCTTGATACGCTGGACGAACACCGCCGCATCCCAGCCGTCGACGATGCGGTGATCGAAACTGGACGACAGGTTCATCATCTTGCGCGGGACGAACTGGGTGCCATCCCACATCGGCCTCACCATCATCTTGTTGACGCCGATGATCGCGACTTCCGGATGATTGATGACCGGCGTGGTTACGACACCACCCATCGCGCCCAGCGACGTTATGGTGATGGTCGAGCCGGAAAGCTCGTCGCGGGTCGCCGTGCCTGTCTTGGCGGCTTCCGCCAGACGATTGACCTCGGTACCACAATCCCACAGGTCGCGCGCCTCGGCATGTTTCACCACCGGCACGACCAGTCCATTCGCGGTCTGGGCAGCGATACCGATGTGGATTCCACCATGCTGGTGGATGACGCCGGCTTCATCGTCGAACAGGGAATTCAGCAGCGGCTGTTCACCGATCGCCTTGACCATGGCCCGCATCAGGAAAGGCAGCAGCGTCAGCTTCGGCCGATCCGCACGCTTCTCCTTGTTGAGAGCGGCGCGCAGATCCTCCAGCGCCGTCACATCGACCTCTTCGACATAGGTGATGTGCGGGATGCGCGATTTGGAGAGCTTCATCTTCTCGGCGATCTTGCGCCGAAGCCCGATGACCTTGATCTCCTCGACGCTCTCATTGCGAGAAAGACCGGCCGCCGGCCGCGCCGTTTGCGGGCCGCGCGAGAGGAACGCCTCGATGTCTTCATGCTGGATCCGGCCGGCCGGGCCTGTGCCGGTGACCTGACGCAGATCGATGCCGGCCTCCCTGGCGCGAAGCCGCACCGCCGGCGACGCAAGTGGCTTTTCGCCCTCGGGGCGCGGCGCACCGCCGATCGAGGCAGATGGACGGGATACGGTCCTCGTTGCTGCCGGAGCTGGCGCCGGCTTGGCCTCGGCCGGCTCCTTGCGCGCGACCTCGACCGAAACCTCCTTGGCGACCGCGGCCTTGGCTGGTTCCTCTGCCTGGCTGACGGCGGCGGGCTTGCTGTCGACGGCGGCTGTCACATTGCCGTCGCCCGCCACCTTCAGCCGCACGATCGGTGAGCCGATCGCCACGGTGTCGCCGATCTCGGCGCCCAGCCAGAGAATTTCACCGTCGACCGGCGACGGGATCTCCACCGTCGCCTTGTCGGTCATGACCGCCGCCAGCACGGTATCCTCGCGCACGAGATCGCCGACCTTGACGCTCCATTCAACGAGTTCCGCCTCGGCCACGCCTTCGCCGACATCGGGTAATTTGATGACATACTCACCCATGTCAGGCCTCCATCGTGGCGATAAGCGCGCGGCCGACCCGGGCTGGCCCCGGGAAATAGTCCCATTCCTGTGCATGCGGATATGGAGTGTCCCAGCCGGCAACGCGCATCACCGGAGCCTCGAGATGGTAGAAGCAATTTTCCTGCACCAGCGACATCAGCTCGGCTCCGAAGCCTGAGGTCAGGGTGGCCTCGTGCACGACGACACAGCGGCCGGTCTTCTTGACCGATTCGACAATGGTATCGAGATCGAGCGGCAGCAATGTGCGCAGATCGATGATCTCGGCATCGATGCCGGTCTCTTCCGCCGCAGCCTGGGCGACATAGACCATGGTTCCATAGGCGAGCACTGTCACCGCATTGCCCGGCCGGCGGATCACCGCCTTGCCGAGTGGCACCGTGTAGTGACCGTCGGCAACTTCGCCGAGATCATGCTTGGACCAGGGCGTCACCGGCTTGTCGTGATGGCCGTCGAAGGGGCCGTTGTAGAGCCGTTTTGGCTCCAGGAAGATGACCGGGTCCGGGTCTTCGATCGCCGCAATCAGCAGCCCCTTGGCGTCTGACGGATTGGACGGCACCACCGTCTTCAGTCCCGAGACATGCGTGAACAGCGCTTCCGGGCTCTGGCTGTGGGTCTGGCCACCGAAGATGCCGCCGCCCGTCGGCATGCGCACGACGATCGGACAGGTGAAATCACCATTGGAACGGTAGCGGATGCGAGAGGCTTCCTGCGTCAACTGGTCGTAAGCAGGAAACATGTAGTCGGCAAACTGTATCTCCACGCAGGGTTTCATCCCATAGGCGGCCATGCCGATCGCTGCGCCAACGATGCCCGATTCATTGATCGGCGCATCGAAGCAGCGGCTCTTGCCGTATTTGGCCTGCAGGCCCTGCGTGCAGCGAAAGACGCCGCCGAAAAAGCCGACATCCTCGCCAAACACGACGACACGTTCGTCCAGCCCCATCGCGACATCCATGGCATCGCGAATAGCCTCGATCATGGTCTTGCGTGCCATGGTTCAGATCCCCGCCTGCTGGCGTTGCCGCTTGAGATGCGGTGGCATCTCGGCATAGAGCCCCTCGAACATGTCGCGGATCGACGGCTTGCCGCCGGCATGCAGCGTGCCGTGCGACTCGGCTTCCTTCTGCGCCGCGATGACGGTTTCGAGAATTTCGGTCTCGGCCTGCGCATGGCGTTCATCCGACCAGACGCCACGGTGGATGAGATGGTTCTTCAGCCGCACCACCGGATCGCCCAGCGGCCAGGCCTCCGATTCCGCCTTTGGCCGATAGGCCGACGGATCGTCCGAGCTCGAATGCGCGCCGGCGCGATAGGTCACATATTCGATCAGTGTCGGCCCGAGATTGGCGCGCGCGCGTTCCGCAGCCCATTTCGCCACGGCGTGCACGGCAAGATAGTCGTTACCGTCGACCCGCAGGGCCGGAATGCCGAAGCCGAGGCCACGCGCTGCAAACGTGCCGGCACCGCCGCGGGCAATACCCTGGAAGGTCGAGATCGCCCATTGGTTGTTGACGATGTTGAGGATGACCGGGGCCTTGTAGGTCGAGGCAAACACCAGCGCCGAATGGAAATCCGATTCCGCGGTCGAACCATCGCCGATCCAGGCAGCGGCAATGCGCGTGTCGCCGCTGATCGCGGAGGCCATGGCCCAACCCACCGCCTGAATGTACTGGGTGGCGAGATTGCCGGAGATCGAGAAGAAGCCGTGCTCCTTCGATGAATACATGATCGGCAGCTGCCGTCCCTTCAGAGGGTCGGCTTCATTTGAATAGATCTGGTTCATCATCGTGACCATCGGGTAGTCGTCGGCGATCAGGAGGCCGGCCTGCCGATAGGTCGGGAAATTCATGTCGCCCTTGTCGAGCGCCTTGCGAAAGGCGCAGCTCACCGCCTCCTCACCAAGATGCTGCATATAAAAGGACGTCTTGCCCTGACGTTGCGCCATCTGCATGCGCACATCGAACGCCCTCAGCGTCATCATGTGACGCAGGCCCCCCAGCAATTCTTCATCGCTCAGCATGCCCGCCCAGGGACCGACCGCCTCGCCGGCGCGGTCTAGGACGCGGATGATCGAAAAGGCCAGGTCGCGGATCTCGCGCGGATCGACATCGATCGGCGGTTTCGGCACGGAGCCGGCCTTGGGAATGGGAACGTTGGAGAAATCCGGGGTTCCACCCGGCCTGACCTCCGGTTCCGGAACATGAAAGCGCAACTTCCCGGCTTCAGCCATGGGCTCTCGTCCTCCACTGCATTGAAGCGCTGGACGTCCAGGGGACGTGCACAAGACGCTCCATCACTTTCAATCTGCGATGTTGGCATATCTTCGACACTGAAGCAGCGCCAAAGTACCTCCACCACGTTTGCCTCTCCCTGCTCGGTGCGCTCGGCTCCGGCGGCGGCGCAATGTTGCAGGAAACGCGCGTAATATCCCGTCTCATCCGTGCCTCTTGCGGCAACAAATGCGATTGCTTGTCGCCGCATCCATTCCAAATGCTACCGCAAGCGCTGTGAACGTTCGCGCTGTGTTGCGTGCTTTCAGATTCGCTCCTTGCTCATCGCTCTCCGGGCTTTCGCATGTCGCTGGCGCAAAACGGCTGCACACATTTTGCGCTACATGCTTTGGGCACCACATCGTGCTAGGGGACCACCATGGCACAGAAAAAAGCCTCAGAAGTCGATTCGTGGCTGGCCCGGCCAGACTCCGGCACCTGGCTGGTGCTCATCTATGGCCCAGACCGAGGATTGGTGGCAGAGCGCGCACGCGCGTTCGCGACCCGCACGGGGCTGCCGCTTGATGACCCCTTCTCCGTTGTAAAGCTGGATGCCAGCGACGCCGATCGCGACCAGGGCCGCCTGCTTGACGAGGCGCGCACCGTGCCGATGTTTTCCGATCGGCGTCTGCTCTGGCTGCGCAACGCCGGCGCCCAGAAGAATCTTGCAGACGACGTGAAGGCCTTGCTGGCAGAGCCGCCACGCGATGCAATTATTTTGATCGAAGCCGGTGACCTTAAGAAGGGTGTTGGGCTGCGCGCAACCGTCGAGGCGGCGAGCGGTGCGATGGCGCTACCCTGTTATGCCGATGACGCACGCGACATTGAAGCCGTCATCGATGACGAACTCGGCAAGGCCGGAATGACGATGGCGCTGGAAGCACGCCAGGCCTTGCGCCGCAATCTCGGTGGAGACCGCCTCGCCTCGCGCGGCGAAGTCGAGAAGCTGGCGCTCTACGCGCACGGCCGCCGCGAGATTACGCTGGAAGACGTGCGCATGCTGACCGGCGATGTCTCCGGACAATCCTTTGATGATGCCGTCGATGCCGTGCTGGCCGGCAGGCTGGAAGATTTCGACACGGCTTTCACCCGTCAATGCCAGGCTGGCGGGCAGCCCTTCCTGGCGCTGGCTGCCGCGATGCGCCAGTTCCAGGCACTGCATGCAATGCGTGGCACCATGGACGCCAGTGGCGGGCGCAATGCGGCTGCCGTTGTTGCCGCTCACAAGCCACCGGTTTTCTTTACCCGCCGCCGCCTGATCGAAACGGCACTGGAGCGCTGGAGTTCCGAAGCCCTGAACCGGGCGCTGGCGCGGCTTCAGGCCGCGGTCCTGCAGACCCGGCGCCGGTCCGATTTGGCCGAACCGATTGCCCGGCAGGCTTTGCTCGGAATTGCCGTGGAAAGCGCACGCCTCGCGCAACGGCGCTAAAAGACGTTATTTTTCAGCAGATTATCGCGAATCGCCTGACCAGGAGAGCTCAAGCCTGTTTCAGCCGTCGGCAGAGATCGTCGAGCTGATCAAGCGAACGGTACGACACGCGCAGTTCGCCGCCGCCGCTCTTGTGCGCGATCACCACTTTCATGCCGGTGACATCGGACAGCAGCTTTTCCAGCGCCAGCGTATCGGGATCCTTTTCCGTGGGCGTCGACAGCTTGGCGTCGCGCTGCGCCTGAACAGGCATCTGCGCGAGCGCTTCAGCCTGGCGGACCGAAAGCCCTTCTTCCACGATGCGTTTGGCAAGACCCGCCGGATCCTGGGCGGTGACCAGCGTGCGCGCATGACCTGCCGACAACGAGCCGTCCACCAGCATGTCGCGAATGACATCCGGCAGCTTCAAGAGCCGCAGCGTGTTGGCGACATGGCTGCGGCTCTTGCCGATAACCTGGCCGAGATCGGCCTGGCTGTAGCCATGATCATCGATCAGCTGCTGGTAACCTTGCGCCTCCTCGACCGCGTTCAGATCGGCACGCTGCACGTTTTCAATGATCGCCAATTCCAGTGCGGTGCGGTCATTGACCTCTCGCACGATCACCGGAATCTCGATCAGGCCGGCGCGTTGCGCTGCCCGCCAGCGCCGCTCACCGGCAATGATTTCGTAGCGGCCCTGCTGCGTGGGGGACGAACGCACCACCACCGGCTGGACCACACCATGTTCGCGAATCGACTGCGACAGGTCCGTCAGCTCGGCATCACCGAAATGACGGCGTGGATTGCGTGGATTGGGGGAGACGAACTCGATCGGCACCTTGCCGTCCGCTGCCGGGCGCGGCTGCTCGGCTGTCGCGGTCGCAGGCCGATCGATCTCGCCAATCAGTGCCGCAAGCCCTCGTCCCAGCCGCTTTCTTGAAGGATCGTCGTTCATCTCAGGTCTTCCAGGTCGTTTCGCTCAAGCAATTCCAAGAAAAATATAAACGGCTTTTCCATCTGGAACTGTGTAAAAACAAGGAGTTAGAGCGTTTCCGCGTTTCCATCAAAGACGGAACCGCTCCGGTGTATCGAGTCTTATGCGGCCCGCAACTGGCGCTCACGGCGAATCACTTCCGAAGCCAGTTGCAGATAGGCTTGGCTTCCGGAACATTTGAGATCGTAGAGAATTGCCGGCTTGCCGTAGGACGGCGCTTCCGACACACGCACATTGCGCGGGATGATCGTCTCATAGACCTTGTCGCCCATATAGGCGCGCACGTCCTGCACGACCTGATTGGCGAGATTGTTGCGGCCATCGAACATGGTGAGCACGATGCCCTGGATGCTCAAATTCGGATTGATCGACCCGCGCACCTGCTCAACCGTCTCGAGCAGCTGGCTCAGACCCTCCAGTGCGAAGAACTCGCATTGCAGCGGAACCAGCACCGAATCAGCCGCCGCCATCGAATTCAGCGTCAGCAGATTGAGCGACGGTGGGCAGTCGATCAGCACATAGCTGAACTGGTCGGAGGCATGGATAGCGTTGCGCAGACGCAGCACACGATCCGGTGCCGAGGCGATCTCCATCTCGATGCCAAGCAGGTCGAGCGTCGAAGGAACGATCGACAGGCCCGGGACAGCCGTCGGCATCGCCGCCGCTTCCAGATCGAGCTGGCCGGTGAGCACGTCATAGGAAGAGACGGCGCGATCACGACGATCGATGCCCAGCCCGGTGCTGGCATTGCCCTGCGGGTCAAGGTCGACGATGAGCACACGCTCACCGATCGCAGCGAGCGCCGTGGCCAGGTTGATGGCGGTGGTCGTCTTGCCGACACCGCCCTTCTGGTTGGCAACCGTAATGATCCTGGGTCCGGTGGAGGTCATGGTTTTCCGCCACAAATTCATTTCGCTAGCATCACACGTTGAATCAAACTCTGCGAACATTTCGCAGCTCAAGCACAACCCCTTGTGGGTCGATCATGCTTGGATGTTCTATCAGATCGAAGCGCCAGCGGTGAGTGCTTTCTTCGATTTCCCGCTGATAATCCCGGCCTTTGTGGAACAAGGCACGTGCACCCGAGGCCAGCCAGGGCTCGGTGAGATCGAGGAGATCGATCAGTGAAGCCAAAGCGCGCGCTGTAACGATCTCCGGTACGCCCACGAACGGATATGAGTCTTCGATACGTTTGGCGATGATGCGCGCAGGTAATCGAAATTGCCCGACGGTAGCCTGCAGGAACCCGGTTTTTTTGCGATTGCTCTCGACAAGATCAATCGAGCCACCGCGTTCGCCAAGCAAAAACGCCATCACCAGGCCAGGAAATCCGCCGCCGGAACCGATGTCGACCCAGCGCTTTGCGGTCGGTTCTATCGCTGCGAGCTGCGCACTATCCAGAATATGCCGCCGCCAGACGTCGCCTTCCGTAGAGGACGCAACGAGATTTATGGCTCTATTCCATTTCAGGAAGTGCGCCTCAAAGGCTTCTAGTGCCGCAAACGTTTCACGTGAAACGTCTCCCGCCACTTCCCGCAAACCCTCGTAGGACGCAGCGCTCACGCGGCACCCTTCTCGACTATTTCCGCATTTCGGATATGAGCCACAATCACGGCCAGGGCTGCTGGGGTCATCCCCTCCATGCGCTGGGCCTCGGCGATCGACCGCGGTTTGCGATCGCGCATCTTCTGTTTCAGTTCATTGGATAGCCCGGCCACAGCGCCGAAATCCAGCGCTGCAGGAATCTGCCGACCTTCTTCCCGGCGCAGTTGCTCCGCATCCGCCTTCTGACGATCAAGGTAGACAGAATACTTTGCTTCGATCTCGAGAGCTTCTGCTGTCTTGGCATCCATGGCGCCAAACCGCGAATCGATCTTTGCCAACCAAGCCACATCGACATCCGGATAGGCCAGCAGCTCATAGGCGGAGCGCCGCACCCCGTCTTTGTTGATCTCCAGGCCATGGCTGGCCGCCTCGTTCGGGGTGAATCGAACCTGCTTGGCAAGTTCACGCACCGTGTCGATCCGCGTCCTGATTTCTTCGAAGCGGCGGGTTCGTTCCGCCGAGACGATACCGAGGTCGATGGCTTTGCCGGTCAACCGCTCGTCGGCGTTGTCGGCGCGCAGTGACAACCTGAACTCCGCGCGTGAGGTAAACATGCGGTAAGGTTCAGCAATGCCCCGGCTTGTGAGATCATCGATCATCACCCCGATGTAAGCTTCAGTGCGGCTGAACACGACCTGGCTGCTGCCGCCGGCACGGCGCGCCGCGTTCAAACCCGCGACAAGCCCCTGCGCCCCCGCCTCTTCGTAGCCAGTCGTGCCATTGATCTGTCCGGCGAGAAAGAGTCCTTGAACCTTACGGGTCTCAAGCGACTGATGCAGTTCGCGCGGATCGACGTGGTCATACTCGATGGCATAACCCGGCTGCAGCATCGTCGCTCGCTCCAGACCCGGGATCGTCTTGAGCAATTCAAGTTGCGCGTCTTCCGGCAGAGAGGTCGAAATTCCGTTCGGATAGACCGTCGGGTCGTCGAGGCCCTCAGGCTCCAGAAAGATCTGATGACCCTCGCGGTCACCAAACTTGACGATCTTGTCCTCGATGGACGGGCAATAACGCGGCCCTACCCCTTCAATCTCTCCGGAATACATTGCAGAGCGATTGAGATTGGCACGGATGACGGCATGTGTTTCCGGTGTTGTGCGGGTGATGCCGCAATCAATCTGTGGATTGCGGATACGATCCGTCATCAGAGAGAACGGAACCGGGTTCTCATCCGCGGCCTGGCTCTCGAGAACCTTCCACTCGATCGTGCGTCCATCCAGCCTTGGCGGTGTGCCCGTCTTCAAACGACCGAGCTTGAAGCCGATACGCTCCATGGTTGCCGACAGGCCTACGGACGCTTGCTCGTTCATGCGACCCGCAACGATCTTGCGGTCACCGATATGAATCAATCCGCGCAGGAATGTGCCGGTGGTCAACACCACGGCGCTACAAGACAGACGGCGGCCGTCAGCCAACACCACCGCTGAGACGATGTTGTCTTTAACCTGAAGATCAAAAACCTCGCCTTCAATCACGTCGAGATTTGGCTGTGCCTGAATGGCATCCTGCATCGCCAGCCGGTACAGCTTGCGATCCGCCTGCGTTCGAGGACCGCGCACGGCAGGACCCTTGCGGCGGTTCAGCAGACGAAACTGGATACCACCAGCATCGGCGACACGGCCCATCAGGCCGTCCATGGCATCGATCTCGCGAACGAGATGACCTTTGCCGAGACCGCCGATTGCAGGATTGCAGGACATCACGCCGATCGTGTCGAAGCGCAGCGTGACCAACGCACAGCGCGCACCGGCCCGAGCAGCCGCGCTGGCCGCCTCGCAACCGGCGTGTCCGCCTCCAACCACGACGACGTCGTAGCTGCTGATCATTGTTTATGCTCCAGGAGTTTCGCTAGCGCTGTCATGTTCTTCCGAATGATTCCTGTCAAGAAAAACCGGACGTTTCACGTGAAACACGCATCAGTTGCGCCGACTGAACCCACCTATTGTTTCACGTGAGTCACCCGGCCCGCCGTGTTTCACGTGAGTCATCGCTTGTTGGTCACTGTTTCACGTGAGTCATTTGCCAATACAAAACTGCGAGAAGATGACGTCGAGCAGATCTTCGACATCCACGACGCCGACGATTCGGCCAAGCCGGTCTCCGGCCAAACGCAGATCTTCCGCTTGAAGCTCCAGATCAGGCTGTGAAAGCGCTCGCTCGATAAACACCTTGCCTTCGTTCAGCAGTTCCACGTGCCGCAGCCGTGAGGGCAGCAAACTACCCGAGCCCGTCGCAGCCTCATCCGCCAGCTCGCCGAGCTTCTTCAGGAGAAGGCTTAAGCCTTCTCCCGTCTTGGCAGAGACAACCAGATCGAATTCCGGGCCGTCCGTCTTCCCAATCAAAAGGTCGGCCTTCGTCCCGACTCGAAGCTGGCGTGGCGCATCGGGCAACTCGATGTCAGGCGCGCCATCTGTCATGTCCTGCAAGATCACCACCAGGTCGGCGGCCTTGGCCCGATCCTTGGCCCGTCTTATTCCGATGCCTTCCACGATGCCGGCCTGCTCTCTCAACCCCGCAGTATCCGTCAAGCGAACCTTCAGGCCGTGCAGATCGAGTGCAACCTCCAGCAGATCGCGGGTCGTACCCGGCTCGTCGCTGACAATAGCCGCCTCGCGCCGCGCCAACGCGTTAAACAGGCTCGACTTCCCGGCATTCGGCGCGCCCAGAATCACCACATCGAAACCTTCGCGAATGATTTCGCCCGCGCGAAACCCCGCAACGTGGTCGGCAATCTCATTGGAAAGCTTGCGTATATCAGACCAGACAGTAGCGGAGACCGAACCGGGAATGTCGTCTTCGTCGGCAAAGTCGATCTCAGCCTCGATCATTGCACGACCATGAATCAAACGCCGCCGCCAACCGTCATAAAGCGCGCTCTGAGCACCCTCCGCGTTGAGCAGCGCAAAACGGCGCTGCGATTCCGTCTCGGCATTGATGAGGTCGGCAAGCGCCTCGGTTTCGACCAGGTCTAGCTTGCCGTTCAGGAATGCGCGTCGCGTAAATTCGCCGGGTTCTGCGTGACGGATTCCGTCGATGGCTGCCAAAGACTGCAGCAGCGTCGACACCACTGCCTTGCCACCATGCACCTGAAACTCGGCAACATCCTCGCCGGTAAAACTGGCTGGTCCCGCAAAAAAGATCACCAGGCCGGTGTCGATCAGAGATCCGTCAGCCTGCTTCAGCCGACGCAGGGACGCCTCACGTTCCGGCGGTAATGTTCCCAATATCGTTTCGAGGGCGAATCGAGTCCTGGATCCGGATAACCTTACCACCGCCACTCCAGCCGGCAGCTTTCCACTCGATAGTGCGACGATCGAATCCGAAAATCTCATTGTTCGCTCTTCGAAATGCCCTAACCTTCCAGGCAACATACAACAGGCTGGAACCGTGACCTTACCGCAGAAAAACCTGCTTGCTGAAGAAGCAAGCCCGTACCTGCGCCAACATGCGCAGAATCCCGTTCACTGGCGAGCCTGGTCACAGGCAGCGCTGGATGAGGCGCGTACACTCGACCGCCCGATCCTGCTTTCCGTCGGCTATGCGGCCTGCCATTGGTGCCATGTCATGGCCCATGAAAGCTTCGAAAACGACGAAATCGCAGGCGTCATGAACCGCTTCTTCGTCAACATCAAGGTGGATCGCGAGGAACGCCCCGACATCGACCAGATCTACATGGCATCACTTTCAGCCATGGGAGAACAAGGCGGCTGGCCACTGACGATGTTTCTCACACCAGATGGCAAACCGTTCTGGGGTGGAACCTATTTTCCGCCGCGCTCGCGTTACGGGCGGCCGGGTTTCGTGCAGGTGCTGGAAGCCGTCGACAAGGCCTGGCGGGAGAAGCGGGACAGCTTGAACCAAAGCGCCAGCGGATTGATCACGCATGTTGCCGCGCGACTCTCGGCAACCCAGCCCAGCAGCGCCCTCGATCAGAAGGCCCTGCCGAGGCTTGCCGACGGCATGACAGGCATGATCGACTGGAATGAAGGCGGACTGAAGGGCGCGCCGAAATTTCCGAATGCGCCCTTCATGACCACGCTTTGGCTTTCCTGGCTGCAAACCGGAAACACGACCCATCGCGACGCCGTTCTTTTGTCACTGCGAAAGATGCTCGCCGGCGGTATCTACGATCATGTCGGCGGCGGACTCTGCCGTTACTCGACGGACGCGGACTGGACCGTGCCACACTTCGAGAAGATGCTCTACGACAACGCCCAGTTGCTGCGAATGGCGAACTGGGCCTACGCGACAAGCCGGGATGAACTGTTCCGGATACGAATCGAAGAGACGATTGCCTGGCTTTTGCGCGAGATGCGTACCGAAAGCGACGCTTACGCGTCCAGCCTCGATGCCGACAGCGATGGTGAAGAGGGCCTTTTTTATACCTGGAGCGCTGACGAGGCTGCCGAAACCCTTCAGGGAGATCTCGCTACCTTTGCCGAACATTTCAGTCTTGCCGCTCCCGCCAACTGGGAAGGCAACCCCATCCTTCGGCAGAGCGACGCGCAGCGCGAGCGCGAAATCGTCAACTACCCAACCGTGGCAGGCCTGAAAGCAAGGCTCCTTGCTCGTCGGGCGGGGCGTGTCCATCCAGGACGAGACGACAAGGTGCTGACCGACTGGAACGGCCTGCTGATCACCGCGCTGGCTGAATGCGGTCGAAGCCTTGGACGAAACGACTGGACCGATCTCGCTGCGAAAGCCTTTGCAGGCATCCTGGCCGCTGCGCAGGGCGGTCGCCTGCCGCATTCCATTCTCGGCGACAGGAAGCTGTTCCCGGCCTTGTCTACCGACTATGCAGCGATGATCACCGCTGCGGTAGCGCTGTTCGAAGCAACCGATGACGCGGGATACATCGACACCGCCAGAGATCTGGCGGAACAGCTTGAGCGGTGGCATGCCGACGCGGATCGCACAGGTTACTTCCTGTCTGCTTCCGACAGCAGCGACGTCCCGATCCGCATCCGCGGCGACGTCGATGAAGCCATCCCGTCCGCAACAGGGCAGATCATCGAAGCCCTGGTGCGGCTGGCGACGGCGACAGGCGACATCGCGCTTCACGAAAAGACACTGGCGGTCGCTGAACACGCCTTGGGCCGTGCAGGTCAGCAGACCTATGGTCAGGTCGGCATCGTCAATTCCTGTGCCCTGGCGCTCGATCCGTTGAAGCTGGTTATCGTCGATGACCCGGAGCAACAAAGCCTCGTTGCGGTAGCGAATCGAAATCCGGACCCACGCCGTATAGACATCGCCGTTCCCCTCGGTGGGACTGCACCAAGCCTGCCAGGCGATGTGGTGCCTTCGACGGAAAGACCTGGTGCCTATCTCTGCATGGCGCAGTCTTGTCTGCCACCAGTGAACGACCCTGGCAGGCTGGAACAGCTCCTGCGCCCGAAAGCAGTGTAGGCTCACCCATATTCAATATCCGAACGTCAGTGCCTGGCTGACCCAGCGCGAAGCCAAAGATCTCGAAAACAAAAAAGCGCGCTCTCCAGGAGCGCGCTTTTCCAAAGTGGTTCGATCTTGTTCGAGAACGTTCCGGTCAGGTGTTCATCGAATCGAAGAAGTCGCCATTGGTCTTGGTCTGCTTCAGCTTGTCGATCAGGAACTCGATTGCATCGGTCGTCCCCATCGGTGCGAGAATGCGGCGCAGAACGAAGATCTTCTGCAGATCCTGCCTCTGAACCAGCAGGTCTTCCTTACGCGTGCCGGACTTGAGGATATCCATCGCCGGGTAGATGCGCTTGTCGGCCACCTTGCGGTCGAGCACGATTTCCGAGTTACCGGTGCCCTTGAACTCTTCGAAGATCACTTCGTCCATGCGGCTGCCGGTATCGATCAGCGCGGTCGCGATGATGGTCAGCGAGCCACCTTCCTCGATGTTACGGGCGGCACCGAAGAAGCGCTTCGGACGCTGCAGGGCATTGGCGTCGACACCGCCCGTCAGCACCTTGCCGGATGACGGCACGACGGTGTTGTAGGCGCGGCCGAGGCGCGTGATCGAATCGAGCAGGATGACGACATCACGGCCATGCTCGACGAGGCGCTTGGCCTTCTCGATGACCATCTCGGCGACCTGCACGTGGCGAACGGCCGGCTCGTCGAAAGTCGAGGATACCACCTCGCCCTTCACCGAACGCTGCATATCCGTCACTTCTTCCGGACGTTCATCGATCAGAAGAACGATCAGGTAGCATTCCGGATGATTGGCGGTGATGGAATGCGCAATGTTCTGCAACAGCACCGTCTTACCGGTGCGCGGCGGTGCAACGATCAGACCACGCTGGCCTTTGCCGAGCGGGGCTACCAGATCGATGACACGCGCCGACAGATCCTTGGTTGGCGCTTCGATTTCCATCTTCAGACGCTCGTTCGGATAGAGCGGCGTCAGGTTGTCGAAGTGGATCTTGTGCCGGATCTTTTCCGGATCGTCGAAATTGATGGTGTTGACCTTGAGCAGCGCGAAATAGCGTTCGCCTTCCTTCGGGCTGCGGATCGGCCCTTCGACCGTATCGCCTGTCTTCAGCGAGAAGCGGCGGATCTGCGAGGGCGAGATGTAGATATCGTCCGGTCCCGGCAGATAGTTGGCGTTGGCGGAACGCAGGAAGCCGAAGCCGTCCTGCAAAACCTCGACGACGCCGTCACCGATGATCTCGATGTCCTGCGCGGCCAGCTTCTTGAGGATGGCGAACATCAGCTCCTGCTTGCGCATCACGCTGGCGTTCTCGACCTCGAGCGATTCGGCAAACGCGATCAGATCGGTCGGTTTCTTGTTCTTGAATTCTTGGAGTTTCATTTCCTGCATGAGAGGAGCCTAAATGTAAAAATGGGAAAATGGGCCGGCGAGAGAAAATGCCGAACGCGACCGAAAGGTAGGAAGCTAAATGGGGCGCGTGACGAGGAGAGACCCGTCTTTTACCGTCACACCAACCAAAGAGCAAGGCGCGAAATCACTGGTTCCGCCAAGCTTTCGCCGCTTAGAACGGCTTTACGATCACCAGCACAACAATGATGATCATCAGCAATGTGGGGATCTCGTTGACGATCCGCCAGTGCCTTGCCGGTTTTTCATTGCGATCTTCTGCAAATTTGCGCACCGCGGACGACAGGTAACCATGCACGGCAGACAGCGCCACCACGGCCGCGAGCTTGGCATGCAGCCAGCCACCCTGGAAACCAAACCCTTTCCAGGCCAGCCACAAGCCGAAGGCCCAGCTGATCACCATCGCCGGATTGATGATGCCGCGCAGCAGGCGCCGCTCCATCACCTTGAAGGTTTCTGATTGCTGCGAGCCACGCTCGGTCTCGGAATGATAGACGAACAGCCGCGGCAGATAGAGCATGCCCGCCATCCAGGAAATCACCGCGACCACATGGATAGCCTTGGCCCAGGGATAGAAATCCTCCGGCGCCACCAGATAGAGCAGCGCAGCCAGAAACAAGAAGATGGCAATGGCGATAGCCGCCCGGCGCATGGCTTGCCCGCCGCTGGCTGTGCTGTTGCTGTCGGTCATCGACGGCTCCTCACCTGCTTCACCATGGCCTCGACATGCGCGATCGGCGTTTCCGGTGTGATGCCGTGGCCGAGATTGAAGATCAATGGCCCATCGGCCAGCGCATGCAGGATAGCATCGACGCCATCCTGCAGGGCCCGGCCACCGGCGACAAGCCGCAATGGATCGAGATTGCCCTGCACGGCACCACCCTTCTGCAGCGCCTTGGCAGCCGTCAGCGGCACGGTCCAGTCGAGACCGAGGCCTGATATACCTGTCTTGGAGCGATAGGAAGCGTAGTTGGCGCCAGCGCCCTTCGGAAAACCAATCACCGGGACATCCGGATGCGCGGCGCGCACCTGTCGTATGATCTCAGCCACCGGCTCGACACAGAAAGCCTGGAAAGAGGCTTCGTCCAGGACCCCGGACCAGGAATCGAATATCTGCACGACATCCGCGCCCGCCTCGATCTGGCGGATGAGGTAGGAAGCCGATTGATCGGCCAGTGTCTTCAAAAGCCGTCTGAAGGCTTCGGGCTCGCGATAAGCAAACAGCCTGGCCGGTGCCTGGTCTGGTGTGCCGTGGCCGGCAATCATGTAGGTCGCCACTGTCCACGGCGCTCCGCAGAAACCGATCAGCGTTGTTTCATCCGGCAGTTTTCGGCGCAGTTGGCGTACCGTCTCGTAAACCGGCGCCAGATTCACGTGAAAAAGCTCGGTGTTCAGCGCATCGACCTCACCAGCCTGGATTGGCGTCAGGAGCGGTCCGCGGCCTTCCTCGAAGCGCAGATCGCGACCGAGCGCATGCGGTACAACCAGGATGTCTGAGAACAGGATTGAAGCGTCGAAGCCAAAGCGCTCAATCGGCTGCAGCGTCACTTCAACCGCCATATCCGGATTGTAGCAGAGATCGAGAAAGCTGCCCGCCCGTTTCCGCGTCTCCCGGTACTCGGGCAGATAACGGCCAGCCTGGCGCATCATCCAGAGTGGAGGCGGCGAGGCCGTCTCCTCTTTCAGCACTTCAAGCACTATCCGTCTGGCAGCCATGAGCCCGCTTTCGAAAGCCTATTTAAAACTAAAAGAGATTCTAAAAGAGTCTTCTGATTCTACGAGTCTGTTTGAATCGGGGATGTCGAGCTGTCCAGCATCGGACACCAAAACGCCAGTCTCCATAATGTCGCGCGGTTTTCTCCGCGGGTTTGGGAATAGTGTGGAAAACCGAAATCCATGTTTGGAATCAAAGCGCTGACCGCCGTGATCTTTTGTCTCGGCTGTGAAGGATATCCAGTCAGATTCCGTCCTCCCCAGACTTGTCCCCAGCCGTCGGAAAAAGCTGACAGCGGCTTCAATTGTGGACAAGTGGCCATCTGATACAGTCGCTTTTGCACACCCGCCGGATTGGTCCCGACTTATCCACATCCACCCACAGCACGACGTGAGCCCTTGTGAACAAACCGCAAAGCTTCTTTCACCTGCATCTGATTTCCGACGCCACGGGAGAAACCCTGCTGGCTGCCGGCCGTGCGGCGTCGGCGCAATACAAGGACGCGCGCGCCATCGAGCACATCTATCCGCTCATTCGCACCGAAAAGCAGCTGATGAAGGTGTTCGACGATATCGAGGAGGAGCCGGGTATCGTGCTCTACACTGTCGTGGATCAGGCGCTTGCCCACCGTATCGACGAACGCTGCGCAGCCATGGGGCTGCCTTGGGTGTCGGTGCTGGAGCCGGTGCTGACGGTCTTCCAGTCTTATCTGGGTACACCGGCCGGCCGGCGTGTCGGGGCCCAGCACGTATTGGATGCTGAATATTTCCGACGCATAGACGCGTTGAACTTCACCATGGAACATGACGACGGCCAGCTGCCGCTCGACATGGAACAGGCCGATGTCGTGCTGATCGGCATTTCCCGCACCTCGAAAACGCCGACCTCGATCTATCTGGCCAACCGCGGCATCAAGACCGCCAACATCCCGATCGTGCTTGGTGTGCCGGTGCCGCAGGCGCTGGTCGAAGCCAAGACACCTCTTGTGGTGGGCCTGGTGGCGACAGCCGAACGCATTTCACATGTCAGGCAGAACCGCCTGCTGGGGTCGACCACCGGCTTTGATTCCACCGCCTATGTCGATCGGGCCTCCATCAATGAGGAGTTGACCTATGCCCGCCAGCTCTGCGGGCGCCATGGCTGGCCGACCATAGACGTCAGCCGCCGCTCAATCGAAGAGACAGCCGCGGCCATCGTGGCCTTGTTGCGCGAGAAGACCCGGTAGAGGCTAACTCTTCTCTCCGTTTCCAATGACCAGGCGGTATTTCGACGCCCCGAGAGTGTGATCGGCAACGCCTTTTTGAGGTCAGAAATAAGTGTCTTGACATTAATACGTACGTACGTATTAAATGCGACATGGCTAGACACTCACTCCGCGAAACACTTCTCGATGCCGGATTCCTGACGATCTGGGATGCTGGTTACAGCGCCGCCGGTGTGCGCGACATCGTCGCCGCGGCCGGGGCAAAACCCGGCTCCTTCACCAACCACTTCCCGTCCAAGGAAGCCTTTGTCGGCGAAGTGCTTGACCGCTACTTCGCCTATGTCTCCGGGTTGGTCGAACAGGCGCTGGCCGACGACGGCACGCCACCGATTAAGCGGTTGCGGCGTTATCTCGATGTCATCACCTCCAAACTGGAGGCAGCAGATTGGTCACGCGGCTGCATGATCGGCAATCTCAGCCTGGAGACGGTCGTGCACAGCGAGCCGCTCCGGCTGCAGCTGGTCTCCATCTTCGAGCGCTGGCGCAAACCCTTCGCAGCTTGCATCGCCGACGGGCAGCGGGCTGGCCAGATCACGGACCGGTTCAGCCCCGAAGACCTCGCCGATTTCCTGCTCTCGTCCTGGCAGGGCGCCATGTTGCGCATGAAGGTCGAACGCAGCCCGGAACCGCTCGAGCGGTTCAAGACGATCGTTTTCGGAACTGTTTTTGGAGGAGTTTCATCATGACGGGACAACAGTCTGAACGCCACGATGTAGCGGTACTCGATTCAACGATGAGTTATGTCGAATCCGGCAGCACGGGGCCGACCGTCCTGTTCCTGCACGGCAACCCGACTTCGTCCTATATCTGGCGCAGCATCATCCCGCATGTGTCGCCGGTTGCCCGCTGCATTGCACCCGATCTGATTGGATACGGCCAGTCAGGCAAGCCGGATATTGCCTACCGTTTCTTCGACCAGGTGCGCTATCTCGATGCTTTCATTGAAAGGCTTGGCCTCACCCATGTCGTGCTGGTCGCCCAGGATTGGGGCACGGCGCTCGCCTTCCACTTCGCCGCGCGGCGACCGCAGCGGGTACTGGGGCTTGCCTTTATGGAATTCATCCAGCCTTTCGAGCGCTGGGAGGACTTTCATCAGCGGCCGCAGGCCCGTGAACTGTTCAAGGCGTTCCGCACGCCGGGACAAGGAGAAAAGCTCGTGCTGGACGACAACATCTTTATCGAACGCGTGCTGCCGAGCTCGGTGCTGCGGACAATGAGTGAAGAAGAGATGGACGCCTACCGGGCACCATTCCCGACGCCTGAGACCCGCAAGCCAATCCTCGCCCTGCCCAATGACATGCCGATCGAAGGCCAGCCGGCGGATGTCACCGCCATCAGCAAGCACGATCACCGCGCGCTGAGGGCGTCCACCTTTCCGAAGTTGCTCTTCCACGGCGATCCCGGCGCGCTGGTCTCGCCGCAAGCAGCCCGCACCTTCGCGGCCCGGCTGACAAACTGCGACGTGATCAATCTCGGCCCAGGCGCACATTATCTGCAGGAAGACCATGCCGATGCGATCGGCGTGGCCCTGCAAGGCTGGGTCTCGGCGATTGCAACGAGAACCCTCGACCTTGAGGCGGTTTGAGGCCGAATCGCTTTGGAACGTTAATTTTGTCAGGAAAACAGTTTTCTCCTGCCAGCGAGTGTCAGCAGCTTCGATGGTGTGCCGCCGTGTTTCGGAATAGGAGCGGACTAGCGGTACAGCACAAGGCAAACAGGCATGACGGAACCACAGGCGGCGCCGGCGTTGAAGGAGATCTTCGACCGAGCATGGCTTGGCCATTTCGCACGCCAGACCGCGGCAATCGCGCCGGGGTTCGATGCAGAGCGTTTCCTGTCGCTCGCCACCGACAATCTCGATGCACTCGGTATCATGCAGCGATTGCGCCAGACCGCGGTCAGCTTCCAGGCAACCTTGCCGCCGAACTACGGTGCGGCGCTCGAAATTCTCGACGCGCTTGCTCCGCATATCAACCATGGCTTCGCATCGATCGTGTTGTCGGAATTCGTCGCCCTCTACGGGCAGGATCATTTCGACCTTTCCATGCGGGCACTGCACAGTTTCACCCGTTACGGTTCAGGAGAGTTCGCGATCCGTCATTTCCTGGCGCGCGACTTTGAACGCACGCTTGCCGTGATGGTAAATTGGGCGGACGATGACAATGAGCATGTGCGGCGGCTGGCCAGCGAAGGTTCACGGCCGCGCCTGCCTTGGTCGTTCAACCTGAAGACCCTGGTCAGCGACCCGGCGCCGACGGCCCCTATCCTCGAAGCGCTGAAAAGCGATAGCAGCCTCTATGTCCGCAAATCGGTGGCCAATCATCTCAATGATATCACCAAGGACAATCCGGAAAGGGTCATTGAGCGCGTTGGCGGATGGGATATGCAGAATGCCCACACCGCCTGGATCGTAAAGCACGCGCTGCGAACGCTGATCAAGAAAGGTGATGTCGATGCCCTTCGCCTTATCGGCAGCACGGGGACGCCGGAGGTGAGTGTCGAGCATTTCGCGGTGACGCCGGCTCGGATCCGTCTCGGTGAGCGCATCATGCTCAATGCGCGGATTGTCTCAACGGCAAACAGCAAGCAGAAGCTCGTCATCGATTATGCCGTCCATTATGTGAAGAAGGCGGGCACGGCCTCGAAGAAGGTGTTCAAGCTGAAGGAAATCGAACTGGCGCCGGCTGCAAGGACAGAGCTTAACATCAGCCAGGTCGTGCGCGACTTCACCACGCGCAAGCACCATGCCGGCCAGCATCACGTCGAGTTGATCGTCAATGGTGAGACCCTGGCCACCAGCGGATTTGATCTCGCGCTGTAGGCCTGGGAAAGCGACCGGCAAAACAGCGCATCCGGTCGCTTGACCTCGCCCTTGGGGCAGGCCTTAGACAGGCGCCATGACACGTTCTCACCTGCTTGCCGGCCGCTTCGGCGCGGCCACCCGGCTTTCGCCCAAAGCCCTGCGGCTCTATGCCGAGCACGGTCTGCTTGTGCCGGCCCATGTCGATCCGCAGACCGGTTATCGCTACTATGCTGCAGAGCAGGCGCCGCGCGCCCGACTGATTGCAAGGCTGCGCCAGCTCGGACTGCCGATGGCGCGCATCGCGGGCCTGCTGGAACTGTCGCCGCAGGCACGTGCAATCGAGTTGCGCACATGGCTGGAAGCGCAAAACGAGCGCCTGTTCGATCACGCAGAACTCGTTGAGGCAATGGCTCGCCATGCGGGCGCAGCGACCCCGCCGCTGGCGATCGCACTGCGCGAAGTCGCCGCCACCAAGGTCGTCAGTCGCCGCCGCTCCGTGTCCGTGGTCGATCTCGACGGCTATATGGCGGAAGCGCAGGCAGACATTCGTGCGCATCTAACCGCTTCTGGCCTTGCTCATGACGGCCCGATGAGTGTCCACCACCATGATCTCACCACCCGCGACAATGAGGGTCCAGTCGAGGTCGCAATTGCCTGCGCTGGGCCGATTGAACCTGCTGACGACCTGCTGATCCGGCTGCTGCCCGCCCGCCGCGAGGCCTTCGTGCCCATACCGGCCGGTCATGAGAACTTCCCGCTGGAGCTTTGCGTCTACGACGCACTCGAGGCCTGGATCGATCGGCAGGGTCTGATCGCCATCGACAGTCCTTGTGAAATCTATCCCGGCAGCGACGGCGCGGATTTCGACATCGCCTATCCGGTCAATTCCTGAAGGAAGCTCCCGTCATGCACATTCCCTACATCGGCTCCGGTCCCTATTGCTACGCCAACTCCTTCGCCATGATGTTCGGCGCCGCCTCACCATCGGTCGCCGTGGTCGAGTTCGCCACGTCGAGCCCTTTTGGCATGCAGCTGATCGGCGGCAAGCTCCCCTTCTTCGACCCGTATGGCTGGGACCCCGAACTGAGTTTCGAAGACACGCTGGCCGCGCTTGGCTGGACATCCGATTGTGCCAAGGGTGGCAGCGCCGCAGAAGCCCTGCTTCGGCTCGAGGCTGCGCTTGCCGACGGTCCGGTCTGGGTCGGCCCGCTCGAGATGGGACATCTCAGGCACCAGCCGGGTATGACCGGTCCGATAGAAGCCGACCATTATGTGGTCGTGCTTGAAGTGGACGGCGACCGGGTGTTGATGCACGACCCGCAGGGCTATCCGTATGCCACGCTGCCGCTGACGGATTTCATGGCCGCCTGGACGGCGAAAACACTGACCTACGGAACGCCGTTCACCATGCGCACCGGCTTCGTCCAGCAGCGTGAGATTTCCGAGCCGGATGCCATCCGCGCGTCACTTCCGGCGGCCCGTCGATGGCTTTCCATGAAAACCGCGCCGAACATGCCGGAAGGCAGCCTCGGAAACGGCGCGGCGGCCGAGGCCTTGGCTGGACTGGTCGGCGGTGGTTGCAGCAAGGGTTTGCGCGCGCATCTCATCCATTTCGCGGTCCGGGTCGGCGCGCGCCGCGCCAACGATGCCGCGACATGCCTGGCGCACATCGGGCATGAGGAAGCCGCCGCTATTGCCGCCGAGCAGGCACGCCTCATCGGCAGCCTGCAACATCCGCTGACGGCCCGGGATGATGAGATGGCAGCAGCCCAGCTCATGAAACTGGCGCCGACTTATGACAGGTTGCTGGCGGTGCTGTAGTTCCGCGTTTCCGTTCGACAGGCGGGTTTGTCGCTGCTAGAAGCCGGCGCAACGAACGGAATTCCTGTCAAATGACCGAAACCATCGAGAAGGCGGTTGCCCGCCGCCGCACTTTCGCGATCATCGCTCACCCGGACGCCGGCAAGACCACGTTGACCGAAAAGCTGCTGCTGTTCGGCGGCGCCATCCAGCTGGCCGGCGAGGTCAAGGCCAAGAAGGACCGCATCCAGACCCGCTCGGATTGGATGAAGATCGAACGCGAACGCGGCATTTCGGTCGTCACTTCGGTGATGACCTTCGAATATGGCGACAACGTCTTCAACCTGCTCGACACCCCGGGCCACGAAGACTTCGCGGACGACACCTATCGCACGCTTTCGGCCGTGGACTCGGCTGTCATGGTCATCGATGCCGCCAAGGGTATCGAGCCGCGCACGCTGAAACTCTTCGAGGTATGCCGCCTTCGCGACATTCCGATCATCACCTTCGTCAACAAGATGGACCGCGAGGCGCGCGATACGTTCGAGATCCTGGACGAGATCGAACAGAAGCTGGCGCTCGATACCGCCCCCATCACCTGGCCGATCGGCCAGGGCAAGACGTTTGCCGGCACCTATCACCTCGCCGAAAACGCCGTGCGCCGCAATGACGAGGAAGTCGAGCGCACCCCGGTCCACGGGCCGGATTCCAATCGTGCCTCCGGCCTGCTCCCCGACAATGATCGCCCGGCCTTCATCGAGGAACTGGAGCTTGCAAGGGAAGCCTGCCGGCCGTTCGATCTCGAGGCTTTTCGCCAGGGTCATCTCACACCGGTCTATTTCGGCTCGGCGCTGCGCAATTTCGGCGTGCGCGACCTGATCGAGGCGCTTGGCGCCTTCGGCCCGGCGCCGCGTGCGCAGGAGGCCGATACGCGAAAGGTGGAAGCGACGGAACCGAAGATGACGTCCTTCGTCTTCAAGATCCAGGCCAACATGGATCCCAACCATCGCGACCGCATCGCGTTCGTGCGCGTCTGTTCGGGCACCCTGGAGCGCGGCATGAAGGCGAAGCTGGTGCGCACTGGCAAGCCGATGTCGCTGACCGCGCCGCAGTTCTTCTTCGCGCGCTCACGCATCACTGCCGACGAGGCCTACGCCGGGGATGTCGTCGGCATTCCGAACCACGGCACGCTGCGCATCGGCGATACGCTGACCGAAGGCGAGGACATCCTGTTTCGCGGCGTGCCCAACTTCGCACCGGAAATCCTGCGCCGTGTGCGCCTTGGCGACGCCATGAAGGCCAAGAAGCTGAAGGAAGCCCTGCAGCAGATGGCCGAGGAAGGTGTGGTCCAGCTGTTCCAGCCGGAGGACGGTTCGCCGGCGATCGTCGGTGTCGTCGGCGCGCTGCAGATCGACGTGCTGAAAGAACGCCTCAACATCGAATATTCGCTGCCGGTCGATTTCGAAATGTCGCGGTTTTCGGTGTGCCGCTGGATCAGCGCCGAAGACAAGCTCGACCTGCAGCGCTTCGTCGAGGCGCATCGCGGCGACATCGCCCGCGACCTCGACAATGATCCGGTCTTCCTGGCGCAGCACGAGTTCTCGCTGAACTACGAAGCCGAGCGCTGGAAGGCGATCCGTTTCGCCGCCATCAAGGATTACCAGGTCCGCGACAAGGTCACCTAGAGCGTTTCCGGTTTTGCGGAAGCACTCAAACTTTTTGCAATTCCGGGCGGAAACCCGCTAGACGGGCCTTATCTCGTTCAGCAACGCGGTCACGCGCTGGATATCCGCTTCGCTGATCTTGCCGATCTTTTCGGCAAGCAGGTTGGCAAGTTCGGTCGCGGCCGGAGACAGGCCGGCCGTGTCGATCTTCACCTTGGGATGCGAATTCTCGGCCAGCCGCTGCAGGTCCTCGGCGTCATCCCAGATAATGTTGAAATAGCCGATGATCTTCTGGATCAGTGGCCAGCTCGGTACGCCGCGTTTGCCGTGCTCGAGTGCCGACAGATAGGCGGCACTCACCCCGATCGCCGCGGCCATCTGCTTCTGGCTGACGCCACGTTCTTCCCGCAACACCCGGATGCGTTCGCCGAGCGGGGTCATGGCCTGGTCCGCCGCAGGCGTACGTAAAGCGCGCCGGCACCGCCGTGATGCCGGGCGGCATGGTCGTGGCTGGAAACCAGCATTCGGAAAGCGGGCGTCGAAAGCCAGGCCGGCACCGAGCGTTTCAGGATGCCGTCGCCGCCGGACGACGAACCCTTGCCGGTAATGACCAGCACATATCGTACGCCGCTGGCATGGGCGCGATGCAGGAAGGAGAAAAGCAGCGAATAGGCTTCGTCTTGCGTCATGCCGTGCAGGTCGACACGCCCTTCGATCGGAAGCCGGCCCTTGGACAGCTTGTCAAGTGTCGGCTCGTCCAGCGTATGGCGCACCGGCTGTGCCTTCGGCTTGGCCGGCGCTACCGCGACGATGCTGGCTGGTGCCGGCTCCTTTTGCGGGGGTTTTGGTTCGATCAGGTCCGCCGGCTCGATGATCGACTTTCCCTTGAGCGGCTTGGCCGAGCGCGCGACGAGGTTCCACAGCACGCGGTCTTCTTCAGAGAGACCCTGGTCGCGGCGCCGGCTCATTGTGCTATCCCGTCCAACAACGAACGCGGCACCAATGTGTAGAAATCGGCGGCATTGCGCACCACGCCGGCGACTTCGCCGGCGGCATCGCCTGAACCGGCGAAAAGGTCGCCGCGCGCCGGACCGGTGATGGCGGAGCCGGTATCCTGAGCGATCATCAATCGCCGGAACGATTCACCGCCGAAAGCCTTGAGGGTCGGCGCGTCGACATAGAAGGGCGTGCCGAATGTGTGCAGCAGGCGGTCAACCGCCATGGAGCGGCCTGCCGAGAGCGGTACTTTCGCCGCCGCGATCGGCCCCAGTTCCGGATTGTCCACCGCTGCCAGGCGAAAAAAGATGAAAGAGCGGTTCTGCCAGAGGATTTCGTCGATGCGATCCGGGTTCGCCTTGAACCAGGCGCGTATCGACTGCATCGTGACCTTTTCCAGCGGAATTTCGCCGGCATCGGCCAGCACGCGACCTGGCCCGGTGAAACGCTGGCCGGACTTTGCGGCGTAGGTGACGCGCAACTGCCGTCCATCGGTCATGTCGAGCCTGGCGGCGCCTTGTACGTGGATGAAGAAGACATCGACCTTGCCGGCAAACCAGGCGATCTCAAGTCCCTGCCCGGCAAGTGCCCCACCTTCGATCGCGCCACGGTCGTGGTATTCGACGGGTCCATCCGCCGTCTGGCGGGCGAATGCGAGGTAGGGGTCCATGCCGGAAGGCCGGTTTGCATCATCGATATCGATCAGATCGGCAGGGCGCGCCAGCAACGGCCAGCGATAGTGTTCGCTCGGCACCGGCGAGGCTTCAACCACGGGCTCGTAAAAGCCCGTGACCAGACCGGCATCATCATCGGGGGAAACATAGGCCGGGGCAAAATGATGTTCAAAAAACACCCGCGCTTCAGCGTTGTCTGCCGGTGGAGCGGCCCGCGCGGCCTCATAGGCCGGTTCGAAAGCCGCGAAATCGATGCCGAGAGAACCGGTACGGTACGGCTTTATCGGAACGTGGAAGGCAGAGCGACGGAATGCTTCGAAGGCCGCCAGATGGTCGTCGTCGGCCCAACCGGGCAGATCGTCATAGGATCGCGCCGAAAGGAGTGGCGACAGCGGCACCTGCGCGGCTCAATCTTCTTCCTCGGTGGCGACAAGCTTCCAGTTCGGATCGCGCGAACGGGTGTCTCGTGCGAAGGTCCAGACGTCCTTGACCTCGGCAACGGTTTCCGGGTCGCCGTCGATGACGGTGCCAGCCTTGTCACGGGTGGCTGAGATCAGCTCACTGACGATGCGCAGCGTGACGTGGGCTTCCGACCCCTTCATTTCGGCCAGAACGATGTCGGCCTTGTCGATGCCAACGAAAGAGGACTGAATCTTCTCGGACTTGGCCTCGCGTTCGCCGATGGCGGCGACGAAACCCTCATAGACCTCGCGGGACAGCAGGTTCTTCAACGTCTTGCGGTCGCCGTCGGCATAAGCCATCACGATCATTTCGTAGGCCATTTTGGCACCGTCGACGAAACCCTTCGGCTCGAAGCTGCCATCCGCGTCCTTGATGGCGCGCAGGCCCTTGTTGAGATCGGTCTCCGGCTTGGCAAAGGCATCGATGGCGGCATAGGCATCGGGGGCCGGTGCATCACCAGGCGCGCGTTTGCGCGGCAGCGATACCACGTTCTCCGAGGGCTTGGCCGCGTCCTTGTCGCGGGTGCGGCCTGCCGAATAGGGATCGAACGGCGGGCGCTCGTTGCCGGTACGGCGACCAAGCACATTGCGCAGCTGGAAGAAGATCACCACCGCTGCGACCAGGAAGAATATCGTGCCGAAGTCGAAAAATGCCATGTGCTGTGCCAATCACCCTCGAAGCGGCCTACCAACTCAACCGGTCGCGCCTCCGGTTCGCGACTGATCACCAAACTATAAAACCATATAGAACGTGCCGCGCCATCATTCAAACGCAAGCAGCGCATACCTATTTGGTATAGTGAACGCCAGTGTCGCGATTTCGAAGTTCGCCGGAGCCTCGATATCGGGCGCTGAGCGAACTTCGAAATCGAAACGGCACTGGTTTCAATAAAATGCTAGTGTCCCCGGGTTCTGAAATTCGCTCATCGACCGATATCAGGCTGTAGCGAATTTCAGAACCCGGACACTAGCGGCGATTGGTCGCTTGCTAAACATACAACGATTGGACGGGTTTTGCGCACTTCCTTTCTCCCTTTCTTCGTGCTGGCGCTTCCTTTGCTGGAGATCGCCGGCTTTGTCGTGGTCGGCAAACAGGTCGGTGCGCTGGCCACGGTGGCCCTTGTGCTCGCTTCGACCATTGCCGGTGCCATGCTGCTCAAGCGCCAGGGTTTCAGCACGATGGTCAATGCCCGCGCTGAAATTGAGGCAGGCCGCGATCCGAGCCGCCCGCTGGCGCATGGCGCGATGACGATCTTTTCGGCGCTTCTTTTGATGGTGCCGGGTTTCATCACATCCATCATCGGCCTGGTTTTCCTGGTTCCTGCGGTGCGTGATTTTGCCTGGCGTTTCCTCAAGTCACGCGTTTCGGTGGTGTCCTCCTTCGGCGAAGGCGGTTTCAGGCCGCGCCAGCGCGAGAAAACGATCGATCTCGACACTGAGGATTTTTCGCGCGATCCCAACCCGAATTCGCCCTGGCGACGGCTCAAGGATGAATGAACAGGCGCCAAATCTTGTCTTGAAGCGCCTGCCGTGATAGCCAACGCCCGATTTCAATAGGGGCCGGACGGCTCAACAAGGGGATTTTGGCTCATGGCCGACAACAATGAAGCGCAGGCAAGCAACGGCAACGGAGCGCAGCCGACGCTGAACGTTCTGGCCCAGTATGTGAAGGACCTTTCGTTCGAAAGCCCCGGTGCGCCAAACTCGCTGCGTGGCCGTGACAAGGCTCCTGGCATCGCCATCAGCGTCAATGTCAACGCCAATCCGTTGTCCGATGAGCAGTTCGACGTCAATCTGACGCTGAACGCCAAGGCTTCCTTCGACAAGGAAGTGCTGTTCAACGTCGAGCTGGTCTATGGCGGCGTCTTCAACATCGCCGGTTTCCCGCAGGAGCACATGCTGCCGCTGCTGTTCATTGAATGTCCGCGCCTGCTGTTCCCGTTCGCACGCCAGATCATCTCGGATGCGACCCGCAACGGTGGGTTCCCGCCGCTGATGCTCGATCCGATCGACTTCGCGCAGATGTTCCAGCAGAAGCTGGCCGAAGACCAGGCTGCTTCCAAGGTGATGGTCAGCTAAGCGCTGTATCGGGTCCCAACAAAAACCCGGCCTCGCGCCGGGTTTTTTATTGGATTCGCTGTGTGGCCCCTGAACTATTCGGCTGCTTCCGAGCCCTCGCCGGCGAATTTCGCCCACAGCGCCTTTTCGCCGAGCGATTCGACCAGCCGCCTATGGGCCTCTCGCTCGGCCTCGGTCAGCCGTGAGGCCAGCGGAACCGGCCGCATGGCGATGGCGAGCTCGACCTCGGTACCGCCACGGCGTCCGGCCTGTGACAGGCCGCCATCCAGGCCAAGCGCGGCCTGCTTGCCGCCGATCAGCTCGACATAGACTTCCGCCAGCAGTTCGGAATCGAGCAGCGCTCCGTGCTTGGTGCGGTGGCTGTTGTCGATGCCGTAGCGACGGCAAAGCGCGTCCAGCGAATTCGGACCCATCGGGTGTTTGCGGCGCGCCAGCGCCAGGGTGTCGATCACGCGTTCCGACCCGACGGCCGGATGTCCGAGCCGTGCGAATTCGGCATTGATGAAACCCATGTCGAAGCCGGCATTGTGCGCGATCAGCTTGGCACCATCGATGAAGGTGAGGAAGAGTTCGGCAATCTCCGAAAAAGTCGGCTTGCCGACCAGCTGTGCCGCGCTGATGCCGTGCACGGCTTCAGCCTCCGCATTGATCATGCGGCCTTCGGGGTTGATGTAGTGGTGAAAGGTGTTCCCGGTCGGGAAGCGGTTGACCAGTTCGATACAGCCGATCTCGATGATGCGGTCTTCGCGCGCATCGAGCCCGGTTGTTTCCGTATCGAAGATGATTTCGCGCATCGCGACGCTCCGCCGCCTGAATCATCCCGTTCGATGAGATCTCGGCGCTTGTTCGTTCGGAACGAAAATGGAGTCCGGCCGGCGTTCCCGCAAGATCACCTGGCGTGATTGCTGCCATTTTCCCCTGATAGCTCGGCGATGATCGCCTGGATGGCCGCCCGGGTGACGTCGAAGCCGCTGCCGGTGTCGACCACATAGTCGGCCAGCCGCCGCTTTTCGGCGTCCGGGACCTGTTTGGCGAGAATTGATTCGAATTTTTCCACAGTCATTCCGGGCCGCGCCAGCACACGTCCACGCTGCTGTTCTGCGGGTGCGCTCACCACCACGATCTTGTCGACGCGGCCGCGACCGCCCGTCTCGAACAGCAGCGGGATGTCGAGCACGGCAAGCGGCATTCCAGCTTCTCGGTGATGGTTGAGAAAGGCGTCGGCTTCGGCGCGTACCAGAGGATGGATGATGCCTTCCAGCGTCTTGAGCGCGGTGGCGTCGCCCAGTACGCGTTGCCCGAGCAGCGTGCGATCCACGGTGCCGTCCCGCGTCACGCCCGGAAAGGCTGCTTCGATCAGAGGTGCGGCCTTGCCGGAATAAAGCCGATGCACCCCTTCGTCCGAATCATGCACGGGCACGCCCGCTTCGCGGAACATCTTCGCGGCGGTCGATTTGCCCATTCCGATGGAGCCGGTGAGGCCGAGGACGATCAATGGCTGGCCCCCAGGTCCGCAACAACTAGGTTGCGCAGTTCCGCCGTGACCTCGGGCCGCCGGCCGAACCAGCGTTCGAAACCGGGCACTGCCTGATGCAGCAACATGCCCAGACCATCGACCGTTTTCAGCCCGCGTTGCCTTGCAGCGGCGAGCAGCGGCGTCTCCAGTGGCACGTAGACAATATCGGTGACGATCGCATGGGCCGGCAGGCTGGCGGGATCGGCAGGCAAGCCTTCATTGCCGTGCATGCCGAGCGCGGTGGTGTTGATCAGCAATCCCGCATCGGCGGTCAGCTCGTCGGTCGTCTCGCTGCCATGCGCCGAAACGCCGGCACCGAACTGGTCGCGCAGTTCCACGGCGCGCGCTTTGGTGCGGTTGATGATGCGGATGTCGCGGACGCCGCGTTCCTTCAAGGCGTGGACGATGGCACGCGCCGCACCGCCGGCGCCCAGCACCACGGCCGGGCCGTTGCTGGCCCAGTCCGGGGCGTATTCGTCGAGATTGGCGGCAAAACCATGCGCATCGGTATTGCCACCGCGGATCTCACCCTCCTCGATCCACAGCGTGTTGATGGCGCCGATCTGCTCGGCGGCCGCGTCCCGGCGTTTGACCGCCGCGAAGACTGCTTCCTTGTGCGGGATGGTGACGTTGCCGCCGTTGAAGCCCTTTTCCATCAGCACGGATAGGAATCCCGGCAGTTCATCCGGGGTTACATCGATAGCTTCGTAGCTGCCGGCAATGCCATAAGCCTTCAGCCAATGGCCGTGGATCTTCGGCGATCTGGAATGCGCGATCGGATGGCCGATCACGAAGGCCTTTTTCACCTCAACCATCAATGGCACCGAGCGACCTGAGTTCGTTCAGCAGCGGCAGCAGCGGCAGGCCGACGATGGTGAAGTGGTCGCCTTCGACCTTTTCGAAGAGCTGGATGCCTTCGCCTTCGATCTGGTAGGCGCCAACGCTGGAAAGCGCTTTCGCGCCGACCCGCGCCAGATGGCGGCCGATAAAGGCAGGATCGAGCTTGCGCATGGTGAGGTTGGCGATGCCGACATGGCGCCACAATACCGTGCCGTTGCGAACCAGCACCGCGGCGCTGTTCAGCTGATGTGTCTTGCCCGACAAAGCCAGCAGATGGCGGCGGGCGCCTTCCATATCTTCCGGTTTGTGGAACACCTCGTCGCCCAGCGACAGCGTCTGATCGCACCCGAGCACCAGGGCCCCAGGCAGGCGCTCGCTCACTTCGGTTGCCTTGGCTTCGGCCAGGATCGTCGCGACATCTTCCGGCGAGGCGCCGCTGTCCTTGAGCGGCGCTTCCAGTGCGCGCTCATCGACCTTGGCCGGCACGGCTTCGACGTCGATACCGGCGTTCTTCAGCATGGCCAGCCGAAAAGGGCTGCCCGACGCCAGGATGATTTTTTCGGCCATTTCCGCCTCCTCGAGCTCGTCCAGCACCGGCTACACCATGCCGCATGATGTTGGAATGACCAAATCCAGGCTTTGCGATGACGGTTTGATATTTCATCTTCCCGCAACCCGGCCCTCGGTATGATGTGCAGCAGACCAGACGGATTCGGTACGGGTTGTGCGGCGATTTGAATCGCCAGGAGAAAGAGCTCTTGGACACCATGCGACGTGCGCTTCTCGGTCTGATCGGGACATTGCCCACCTGGCGATCTTCGTTCGCGGCAAAGCCAGGAACCGAGGAAAGTCCCATGGATTCACCCGGGTCTGATGCAGTGAAAGCGCGCCATGTCCTTTGCTTCCTTGGCAAGGAACGCGATCTGGCGCCGCTGTCGGATGCGGCATCCGACGCTATTCGCGAATTCGCCAACGGCTTCAGCGTGGATGAAACCTATTCGCAGGCCGAACCCGACGAGCGCATGGCCCGGTCCTTTGACGTGTGCTGGGATCGCGTCGAGCCAGGCGCATGGGCCAAGACCGACGAAGCTGCCGTCGCCAGCCATCAATCCGTACTCTATGTACTTGGCCCGCCGATGACGAAAAGCAATGCCGTCACGGTTTCAACCGGCGCCTTGTTCCTCGTCGACTACATGATCGACAAAGGTGCGGTGGCTGTTAAGGGCGAGAGTGCGGGCATAGCGCATGGGCTGGCTCGCTGGAAACAGCTTGCGTTGCAGGGCGCAGCCGCCTTGAAGGCGGACGATCCTCTTGGACAAGGGCGAATTGGGCGGCTCGCCTTTGCCAAGCGCCCTTTGTCGGCCAGGGACTATCTGGAAAGTGTCGGCTTCCACCTCGTCGGACTGCCGGAAGTCTATGTCCCGAAATCCCAGGCGAGTGAGCGGGCGGCTGTCGCGACCATGGACGCTGTCGCCGATGAGATTGCCGCGCAGGGGCTCGAAGCGACCCTCGAGAAACGCGGCGCAAGCCTCTCGTTCGACTCCCAGTACGCGGAGGATGAATTCAAGTTCAATCCGTATGGAACGGTGAGGCTCGCCGGCTGACGGATTGCCGGCTGGTCGGCCTATTCGGCCGCGATGGGAAGCGCCCCTGTGGCAGGCGTGAACGACCGGATGGTGATTCCGGTCTTCGTCATGGTCACGAAACTTGCCGGCGGGATGGCCTGCCATTCGGCGCCTTCGCAATCGAATGGCTCGGAGACGACGCAGCGGCCGCCGTGAAACGCCGAGGTATAGAGCGTCGGCGCGTGGCCGTCGGTGGAATAGCGCACGGCATGCACGGCCTCACCGTTGGAAAAGGCTGCGGTCAGTTTCAGCGCCGGATCGACACCTGCGCGCCGGGCAGCGTCGAGCACGCGTCTGGTCGCCTTTTCGAGCGCGCCTTGCGGATCGGTTTCCAGCCCCTCGTCCACCATCAGGAAGAAGAACAGTTCGGAATCGGTGGTGCCTTCGATCTGGTCGTAGAGCGCATCCGGCAAAGCCGCCTCGAGCGTGCGCCGAATGCGATCGAAGCCGCCGATCTGGCCATTGTGCATGAACGACCATCGGCCGGAAACAAAGGGGTGGCAGTTGGCGCGGCTGGTGGCGCCACCGGTCGAGGCGCGCACATGCGCCAGGAACAGGCCGGAGCGGATCTGCCTGCACAGGCTCTTGAGGTTGGGATCCGACCAGGCCGGCAGGATGTCACGATAGAGACCCGGTTCAGCGCGGCCGCCATACCAGGCAAGCCCGAAACCGTCGCCGTTGGTGGGCGATTTCGCCTCCTGCGCGCAATGGCTCTGCGCGATCAGCGAATGACAAGGCGCGCTGACGATGTCTTCCAGGAAGACGTCTTCACCGAGATAGGCCGCCCATCGGCACATGCTTCAACGCCCTTCAGGCACGCTGGCTCCTGCCAGCTTCGGGATCACGCCTGCGGACGCCGGTTGTGCGTGCGCTCGTAGAGCTGGCGGATGATCCCGCTTGCCGTAGTTTCGAACAGGAAGGGTAAGAAAGCATGAATGAGCGCGGCGCCGGCGGCCATGAACAGCCTGCTGGCGAACCAGCCGGCAAAGCGCATGTGTTCGAAATAGCTTTCATCGACCGAGTGCGGGTGGTCGGTGAACAGGCGGGCGATGCGCGTCGTCATGGTGATTCTCCCATTCTTCGTCCCATCGTCCCACGCAATTTCAGGGCTGTGGTCCCAATTTGTCCTTGTGGAGGATCATATGTTGGGACAAACATCCCAATATGGGTCATGAACTCGATACGATCGATCGAAGAATTTTGGCTGAGTTGCAGCGCGACGGCACCTTGTCGGTCGACCAGCTCTCGGAACGGGTCGGCCTTTCGCGCAACGCCTGCTGGCGCCGGGTAAAAAGGCTGGAAGACGATCGCGTCGTTACCGGTCGGGTTGCGCTGGTCGATGCCGAGAAGCTCGGACTGGGCCTCTCCGTGTTCATCATCGTGCGTACCTCCAGCCACGACCCGGACTGGCTGGACAGGTTCCGCACGGCAGTGACGTCTTTTCCCGAGATCACTGGTGTCTACCGCATGTCCGGCGATCTCGACTATGTGCTTCGCGCCCGTGTCGCCGACGTGAAGGCCTATGACCGGCTCTACCAGCGCCTGATCGCCAAGGTGCCTTTGTCGGATGTGTCGGCCTCCTTCGTCATGGAGGAAATCAAGGAAACGACCATCGTGCCGGTGGAAGTGCGCTAAGCGGGCCGCAAGGATATCCTGCGGTTTGCCACCACCTGCGCCGGACAATTGACGACCCTCGACTGCCATGGTTTAAGTCTAAATGTTACGGCCGTAACATCAAGGATCAACCATGGTTTCCCCGTCCTGGCTCCTGCTGACCTACAAGGTGCCGCCCGAACCGGCCGCGAAGCGCATTGCGCTGTGGCGGCGGCTGAAAGGCATGGGGGCTGTCTATCTCCAGAACGGCGTTTGCCTGCTGCCCAAGACCGATGACCACATACGCCGGTTGAAGATGATCGAGAACGACATCCTCGAAATGGCGGGCGAGTCGGTGATTCTCGAAACGGTCGCCCTGGATCGCGCGCAGGAGGACAAGGTCGTGCAGCGCTTCCGCAACGATCGCGATGACCAGTATCGCGAATTCCTCGGCCGCTGCGCGGATTTCGAAGCCGAGATCGCCAAGGAAGTTGCCATCAACAAATTCACCTTCGCTGAGCTGGACGAGGAAGACGCCGACCTCAGGAAGCTGCAGGGGTGGCTGGAGAAGATCCGCAAACTCGACTTCTACGCGGCGCCGCTGGCCGAAGAGGCTGCGGAACGCCTGCGTGCCTGCGAGGCCCTGCTGGACAGCTACGCCAGGCGTGTCTTCGAGGCCCAGGACGAGAACCGCTGAGATGAGCACTGCTGACAATGCCGGCCAAACGACGCGTCGTGGTCTCCCGGCTGGTGTCTGGGCACTCGGTTTCGTGTCGATGTTCATGGACATCTCCTCGGAGATGATCCACGCGCTGCTGCCCGTCTACATGGTGGCGGTGCTTGGCACGTCGAGCCTGACCGTCGGCATCATCGAAGGCATTGCCGAGGCAACCGCGTCGATCACTAAGGTTTTTTCGGGAGCGCTCAGCGACTGGCTGGGCAAGCGCAAGTTGCTGGCAGCGCTCGGTTATGGGCTGGCCGCGATCACCAAACCGATCTTTCCGCTGGCGCCGTCGATCGGCTGGCTGGTCACCGCACGTTTCATCGACCGCATCGGAAAGGGTATTCGCGGTGCTCCGCGCGATGCGCTGATCGCCGACATCACGCCGCCGGAACAGCGTGGCGCCGGCTTCGGCCTGCGGCAGTCGCTGGACACCATCGGCGCTTTCGTCGGCCCGCTGCTGGCCATCGCACTGATGTGGGCGACCGCGGATCATTTCCAGGCGGTTTTCTGGATCGCCGTCATCCCGGCCTTTGTCGCCGTTTTCCTCATCGTCTTTGCGGTGAAGGAGCCCGCGCGGCCGGCCGGCCAGCGCAAGGTTCGCATGCCGTTGAGGCGTTCGGAGCTACGCCTTCTGACCGCAACTTTCTGGCTGGTCGTCGCTGTGGCGACTGTTTTCACGCTCGCCCGTTTCAGCGAGGCCTTCCTGATCCTGCGTGCGCAGTCGGTCGGCCTGTCGCTGGCGCTGGTGCCGATCGTTCTGGTGGTGATGAACCTGGCCTACTCGCTGTCTGCCTATCCGGTCGGTGTGCTTGCCGACCGCGTCAGCCGGCCGATGCTTCTGGCCGTCGGCCTCCTGTTTCTGGTGGTTGCCGACTTCGTGCTCGCCCTGGTGCCCGATATCGCAGGTCTTCTCATCGGCGTTGTTCTGTGGGGCTTGCACATGGGCTTCACCCAGGGCCTGCTGGCTACGCTGGTTGCCGACGCGGCACCGGCCGAGTTGCGCGGCACGGCCTTTGGCGTGTTCAACCTCATCACGGGCATTGCCCTGCTTGTCGCCAGCGTGGTTGCTGGTCTCCTCTGGGATCAGATCGGACCGCAGGCCACCTTCCTGGCTGGCGCTGTCTTTGCTCTTGTGACGCTTGTCGGCCTGCTGACCTTTCGGACCCGGCTGTCGAAGCCCGGCAATCGATGAAAGATTCGCGTTGAAACCCCGGTAACCGGTTGACTAACTGCACGGCTCGCCCGATAGGATCGCGCCATGCACCCGACACCTCAAAATCAATCCGTCTTCGGCCAGACGGTCGGTTTCGTCCGCCTGCCGCATGGCGAGGGGCTGGCGCTGCCGGCCTATGAAAGCGCCGGTGCCGCCGGTATGGACCTCAGGGCTGCCGTTCCCGAGGATCGGCCGCTGCTCATCCTGCCCGGCCGCCGCGCTTTGGTGCCGACCGGGCTGGTGATGGAAATCCCCGAAGGCCTCGAAGGTCAGGTTCGCCCCCGTTCCGGTCTTGCGCTGAAACATGGCATCACCTGCCTCAACACGCCCGGCACGGTCGACAGCGATTACCGCGGCGAAGTCAAGGTTCTGCTGATCAACCATGGCGACGAAGAGTTCTACATCGAGCGCGGCATGCGCATCGCCCAGATCATCTTCGCGCCCGTCGTGCAGGTCCGTTCCGAGGAACGCAGCCTCGCCGGCGGCACCGACCGCGGCGGCGGCGGTTTCGGATCGACCGGAACTGCCTGATGGCATTGCCGGGGCTGGTCATCTTCGACTGTGACGGTATCCTGGTCGATACCGAGAACATGGCTAACGAGCGCCTGGCGCTGTGGCTCAACGAAGCCGGCTATCCCGTCGATTTCAACTATTGCCGCAAGCATTTCTCCGGCCGTTCGATGATCTCCGTACGCAACGAGATCCTCGAAGTGGCGGGCATCGATCTCGGCGAGGATTTCGCCGACCGCTGGAACATCGGGCTGCCGGAGCTTTTTGCCAAAGGCGTCGACGAAATCCCTTATGTGCGCGGTGTGATCGATGCCGTGCGCGCGGCCGACATCCGCTATTGCGTCGCCTCCTCGGCGCGCGTTTCCAAGATGCACATCACACTGGGTGTCACCGGCCTGCTTCCGTTCTTTGAGCACGCCATGTTCAGTTCCACCATGGTCGGCCGCTCGAAGCCGTTCCCGGACCTGTTCCTGCATGCGGCCCGGGAGATGGGTGTTGAGCCGGCCGATTGCATCGTCATCGAGGACTCGGTGGCCGGCACCAAGGCCGGTATTGCCGCCGGCATGCGGGTGTTCTCCTACCATGGCGATCCGCATTCCGATCCCGAAGGGCTGGAAAAGGCGGGCGGCATCCTCTTTGCCGACATGCGCGACTTGCCAGGGTTGATCCCGCTGCGCTGAGCAGTCTTCAGCGCTTCATGACCGTTCCGTCCCACCTGCCGCCGGCGTTTTGGCAGGAGTGTTGCATGCAGACTGCCTGAACCAACCGCATTCGTTTGCTGCGTTTGAGCGCTCCCAGTAGTCTTCCTCCTCTGAAATTCGCCACAGCTTGTCTTTTAGATTTAAGGCTATGGCCGGCGCGTCTTTATGGAGAGACTTCGATGGACAAGGGCAAGATTTTCCGAGACCTGCATGCCGAAACCTTCGTCATTCCCAACCCGTGGGATGTTGGTTCGGCCAAGCTGCTTTCCTCGCTCGGCTTCAAGGCGCTGGCCACGACCAGCGCCGGCTATGCCTTTTCGCGCGGCCTGCCGGACGGTGCGATCGGCTTCGAGGAGATGATCCAGCATTGCCGCGAGATCGTCAGCGCCACCGGCCTGCCGGTCTCGGCCGATCTGGAAAAGGGCAAGGGCGACAGCGCCGAAAGCGCTGGCGAGACCATTTTTGCCGCCGAGGCGGCGGGGCTGGCCGGGTGTTCGATCGAAGATCACACCGGTGATGCCGACAAGCCGATCTATGATTTCACGCAGGCCGTGGAACGTGTTGCCGCCGCAGCGGAAGCTGCGCGGGCCTTGAAGCACGACTTCGTCTTTACCGCCCGCGCCGAGAATTTCCTGCACGGCCGTCCCGATCTCGACGACACCATCCGCCGCCTGCAGGCCTATCAGAAGGCAGGTGCCGACGTGCTTTATGCCCCCGGTCTCTCCGATATCGCTTCGGTGCGAGCCGTCTGCCAGGCGCTCGAGAAACCGGTCAACGTGTTGTCGACCGCCGATTTCACGATCCCTGCGTTGGCCGGCGCCGGCGCCAGGCGCATTTCCGTCGGTTCGCAGCTCGCCTGTACGGCTTTCAGCGCTCTTGAACGGGCAAGTCGCGAGATGCTGGATGTCGGGTCCTTCACCTTCAACCGGGCCAACAGCATGACCTACAGGAAGATGACGGAGCTGTTTTCTTCAGATCAGGGGTGAGTCCGACAACACGAGATCGCATGCGCGAACATTGCGGAGGTCTGCAGCCGCGCCTACTATAAAGGCTGCGCTATCGTAGACGACGCGCCTGGCCGAGGGTTTCTGCTGCGATGAATGTTGCGATACGTGCCGTGTTGATCGCCGCCGCGCTGTCCGTCGGGTTCGGCCCCGCGGCGCTCGCGGATGAGAAGGGCGAGTTTGCCGTGCTTGTCGAGGCGCTGCACAACGAGATCGCCGGCTGCTGGATGCCGCCGGATATGAAAGGCACCAAACCGGTGCCGATCATCGTCAAGGTCCGTCTCAAACGTGATGGTTCGTTGGCCGCCAGGCCGACGGTTGAAAATCCGCCCAAGGCCAAGGAAGCCAAATTGCTCGCGGCCAGCGCGGTGCGAGCCGTCGAACGTTGCGCACCGTTCCGCAGCATGAAACGCACCCGTATTCCCTATGAGCGCTGGCGCGAACTGAAGCTTAACTTCGCGCCGATGTTCTGAGTGGCGCTGCCGCTCAGCCCACCCAAAGCAATAACTTGCAAAAAATCGGCATTCCGCTAGACCCGCGCCCGGCCGGCGTGGCAGAAAGCCGGGGTTTTGGGCTGCTGGAGCGGCGCGTGCCCGCAAGGACGCGCAAGGTCGCTCCAGAACTTTGATTTGGGCCGCACGGAGACCTGAATGCCGGATTACGACGTTCTGTGCATTGGCAATGCCATTGTCGACATCATCGCTCAGTGCGATGAAGCTTTCCTCGCCGACAACGGCATCATCAAGGGCGCGATGAACCTGATCGATGCCGAGCGCGCCGAGCTGCTTTATCGCCGCATGGGTCCGGCCCTGGAAGCTTCCGGTGGCAGCGCCGGCAACACCGCGGCGGGGATCGCCAGCCTCGGCGGCCGTTCCGCCTATTTCGGCAAGGTTTCAAAGGACCATCTCGGCGAGATCTTTACCCACGATATCCAGGCCCAGGGCGTTGCCTTCGACACAAAACCGCTGATCGGCATGCCACCCACGGCGCGCTCGATGATCTTCGTCACGCCCGACGGCGAGCGTTCGATGAACACCTATCTCGGCGCCTGTGTCGAGCTTGGCCCCGAGGACGTCGAGGCCGACAAGGCGGCAGGTGCCGCGGTGACCTATTTCGAAGGCTATCTGTGGGATCCGCCCCGCGCCAAGGAAGCGATCCGGCTCACAGCGCAGCATGCGCACGCCGCCGGCCGCCAGGTTTCGATGTCGCTGTCGGACAGTTTCTGCGTCGACCGCTACCGGGCCGAATTCCTCGACCTGATGCGCTCGCGCACGGTCGACATCATTTTTGCCAACAGCCACGAGATCAAGTCGCTTTACCAGACCTCCTCGTTCGATGAGGCGCTGGCGCAGATCCGCAAGGATTGCCGCATCGCCGCCGTGACCCGGTCGGAAAAGGGCTCCGTCATCGTCAACGGCGATGACACGTTCGTCATCGAGGCCACCACGATCAGCGAGCTGGTCGATACCACCGGTGCCGGTGATCTCTACGCCGCAGGCTTCCTGCATGGCTATACCCAGGGCCGCGATCTCAAGACTTGTGGCGACCTCGGTTCGCTGGCTGCTGGCCTGGTTATCCAGCAGATCGGCCCGCGTCCGCGCCAGAACCTCAAGCACGAAGCCCAGCAGGCAGGGCTGGGTTGAATCGAGAGCGGTTCCGGTTTTCGGAAACGCTCTAACTCTTTGTCTTGCGCAATTCCGGACGGAAAACTGCTACGCATTTTCCTGGAATTACTTGACCAGCAAGGATCAGGTCATGGCCAGCCCCTACCCCGAAATCACCCTGGTGCGGCATGGCGAGACCGAGTGGAGCGCCACCGGCAAGCACACTGGTCGCAGCGACATCCCACTGACTGTCAAAGGCGAGGATGCTGCCCGCAAACTTGCCGAGCGGCTGCAGGACAAAACCTTCAGCGCGATCTGGTCAAGCCCGTCCTCACGCGCCCGCCGCACGGCGGAACTGGCCGGTTTCGCTACGGCTGAAGTCAGGCCCGACCTCGCCGAGTGGGATTACGGCGCCTATGAGGGCCTGAGGACCAAGGAGATTCTGGTCGAACGCCCCGGCTGGAGTCTGTTTCGCGATGGCTGCCCGGACGGCGAGAGCGTGATGCAGGCCGGCGCCCGCGCCGACCGCATCGTGGTGGCGCTGCGCGAGGTGGGCGGCAACGTGCTGCTGTTCTCCTCTTCGCATTTCCTGCGCACGCTCACGGCTCGCTGGCTCGGCCTGCCGGCTTCGCAAGGAGCACTGTTCGTACTCGACACGGCAAGTGTTTCCGTTCTCGGCTACGAACACGACATGAGCGAGCCTGTGGTGCGCCGCTGGAACCAGACCTGATCCGCCGCGCAGCGGTTTTGGCTCCGGAATTGCGCAGACAAGAGCCGGAGCATCTCGGTGTTTCCGAGAAAGCGGAAACGTTTTAGGAAACTGCCGGCGCCGGTCGCAGGAGTGCCTCGCAGCGATCGGCGAACAGCCTTTCCGACAGGAAGTCCACGAACACCCTGACCTTGGGCGACAATTGCCGATTGGATGGCCAGAGCAGCCGAAACTGGCCGGGCGCGTCGAGATAGCGATCGAGCAGCGTCACAAGTTCGCCCTTGGCGAGCGGCCCGCGCACCAGGAAATCCGGCATGCAACCGATGCCGAGCCCGGCCAGCGTGGCGCCGCGCAGCGCTTCCATGTTGTTACAGGTCAGCACGATCTTCGGGCGTGGTTCAGCCTCGCCCGTCGGCAGGACAAGCGGCCAGTCATAAAGCTTGCCGCTGTTCGGAAAGCGGAAGCGGACAGAGAGATGGCGGTCGAGATCGCGCGGGCAGGCCGGTGTGCCGTAGCGCTCCAGGTAGGAAGGCGAAGCGCACAGCAATTGCTGGAAGGGTCGAAGCGAACGCGTCATCAGCCTGGAATCCGGAAGGTCGCCGCTGCGCAGCGCAACATCGACGCCTTCATCGATCAGGTCGACGATGCGGTCGTTGAAATCGAGGTCGAGCTCGACCTCCGGATAACGCGAGGCGAACTCCGGCAGTACCGGCAGGAAAAGGTGGTAGCTCACCACCGGCGCACTCACCCTCAGCCGCCCGCGCGGCGTCTCGATTGCCTCGGCCAGCATCGCCTGGGCATCGTCGAGATCGTCCAGCACGCGCCGGCAGCGCTCATGGAACAGGCGGCCTTCCTCGGTCAGCCTCAGGCTGCGCGTCGAGCGCTGCAGCAGGCGCACTCCGAGCTGTTCTTCCAGCTTGGTAACCGCCTTGCCGACCGCCGATGGTGACAGCCGCAGCACCCGCCCGGCAGCAACGAAGCTGCCGAGATCGGCGGTGCGCACGAAAGCCGCCAGCCCGCTCAGTCGGTCCAGGGAACGATCCATTCGAGCGTTTTTCTCCATTATATCTGGAATATGAGCCGCATTCTGCTCCGATTAACGAAAATCTATCATGAACCAGTCTTTCAACAAGCCCGTTGGCTGGTTCGCGCAGAGCGACCGTCACGGAAACCTCCGTGGACATCATGGCAAATTCGAAAAAGGCCCCGGGCGCGGCCGAAAAAGCGCTTGTCCTCGTCGCGGTGTGCCTGGCGGCACTTTCCATGCCGCTCACCTTCACCGGGCCTGCCGTGGCGCTTCCGGCAATCGGTCGGGCGCTTGGCGGCAGCCCGATCGCGCTTTACTGGGTGACCAACGCCTTCATGCTGACCTTCGGCTCCTCGCTGATGGCGGCCGGAGCGCTGGCCGACGCCTATGGCCGCAAACGCATGTTCCTGACCGGCGTGGCCGCGTTCGGCCTGTTTTCCGCGCTCGCCTCGGTGTCGCCTTCGATCCTCTGGCTCGATCTTGCGCGGGCTGCACAAGGCCTGGCGGCAGCACTTGCCTTTGCCGGCGGCGCAGCGGCCCTGGCGCAGGAGTTCGAAGGCCCGGCGCGCATGCGTGCCTTTTCCATGCTCGGCACCTCCTTCGGCGTCGGCCTTTCGTTCGGCCCGATCACCTCGGGCCTTCTGATCGACGCCTTCGGCTGGACCTCGATCTTCCTGCCGGTCGCCGCCGCCGCCGCTCTTTCCTTCGGGATTGCCGCCCGTTTCATGCGCGAAAGCCGGGACCCTGCCGCAACCGGTCTCGACTGGCCAGGCGCGGCAAGTTTCACCGCCGCGCTCGCCCTGCTCACCTACGGGTTCCTCAAGGCCCCGGAGGCCGGCTGGAGCGATCCGGTGGTGGTCGGCCTGCTCGCCGCTGCCGTGCTGTTCTTCGCCGTGTTCGGCATCGTGGAACGCAAGGTCGCGCGGCCGATGCTCGACCTTTCCCTGTTCCGCTATCCACGTTTCGTCGGCGTGCAATTGCTGGCCGCAGCACCGGCCTATGCCTTCGTGGTGCTGCTGGTGTTGCTCCCGGTCCGCTTCGTCGGTGTCGAGGGCATGGGCGAGATCGCCGCCGGCCGTCTGATGATCGCGCTGTCGGCGCCGCTGCTGGTGCTGCCACTGGTTGCCGGCTGGCTGACGCGCTGGTTGCCGGCGTCGGTTCTGTGCGCGAGCGGCCTCGTCGTTTCCGCCGCCGGCCTGTTCTGGTTGTCCGGCGTGCCGGCAGGTGCCCCCGCCACGGCGCTGGTCCTGCCCATGCTGACCATCGGCGTCGGCATCAGCCTGCCCTGGGGGCTCATGGACGGGCTCGCCGTTTCGGTGGTGCCGACCGAGCGCGCCGGCATGGCGACCGGCATCTTCAACACCACGCGTGTCGCCGGTGAAGGCCTGGCGCTGGCGGTGGTCAGTGCATTGCTCTCGGCTCTGACGGCAGGACACCTCGCCAATGCCGGGCTTGGCCAGTCCGAGAGCCGGGTGGCGGCCGCACAGCGTCTCGTCACCGGCGATCTCGCGGCGGCGCAGCAGCTGCTGCCGGACAGCGGCCACGAGCAGCTGGTGATGCAGTACGGTCTGGCCTTCTCCAGCCTGCTGCTCGTGCTGACTGTCATCACCATCGTCACCGCGGTCGTGGTGTTCCTGTTCATGGGCCGGAAGGCGGGAGAAGCGGTGGTGGCTGAAGCTGCCCAAGCGTGATTACACCGCCGTCCAGCCCTTTTCGCGCAACGCGGCGGCGACTTCCCTGCGCGTGTCGAGCTTGATGTAGAGCAATTCGACATCATCGCGGTCGCGCACGGTGAGATGTTTGCCCACGATCATCGCCGTGCGCACCTGCGAGCGTGCGAAGCGGTGACGCTTGTCGCCCTTCTGCACGATCAGCTCGCCAGCCGACACACTCACCGTCGGTTCGTCATGCACGATCAGGAAACCGCCGCCTATGCCGAGCAGGCCGCCAATGATGGCGAGCGCCCAGGGCGACAGTTTCTGGCCGATCGCCACCGCAAGCCTGAGTGGCTCTTCCCACGGCACCCAGGGCAATTGCAGCAACCAGCCGGCGAGATCCGGCAGGAAAGCCACGAACGCGCCACCGCCGATCACCGTCGCGATGAAGACGGAGATCTGGTCGGTGCGTTTCATGTCGATGACGATGGCTTCGTCGGTCATGGCCTTGGAGGACGCAACACGGATGTGGCTAAGCTACGCCTCAGGTTCCAGCCGAATACGCCGCAATCGCCGCCATGTTGACGATATCGCTGTCCTTGGCATTGAGACCGACGATCTGCACCGGCTTGTTGAGGCCGACCAGCAGCGGGCCGATAACGGTCGAGCCGCCCAGTTCCTGCAGCATCTTGGTCGAGATCGAGGCCGAGTGGAACGCCGGCATCACCAGCACGTTGGCCGGACCTGTCAGCCGGCAGAACGGGTACTGCGCCATCACGCGCGGGTTCAGCGCCACGTCGGCAGCCATTTCGCCATCATACTCGAAGTCGACGCGGCGCTTGTCGAGGATCCGCACCGCCTCCTGCACGCGCTCGGATCGTTCGCCCTGCGGGTGGCCGAAGGTGGAATAGGCAAGCATCGCCACGCGCGGCTCGTAACCCATGCGGCGGGCGAAACTGGCCGCCTCCTCGGCGATGTCGGCGATCTGCTCGGCATTCGGCATGTCGTGCACGGCCGTGTCGGCCACCAGCACGGTACGCCCCCTCGCCAGCACGATCGACACGCCGATGACGCGGTGGCCGGGCTTGGCGTCGATGACGCGGCGGACATCGTCGAGCGCCGTCGAATAGTTGCGCGTCACGCCCGTCACGATGCCGTCGGCATCGCCCAGCGCCACCATGCAGGCGGCAAAATGGTTGCGGTCGTTGTTGATCAGCCGCTGGCAGTCGCGGAACAGGTAACCTTTGCGCTGCATGCGCTCATAGAGATAGTCGGCATAGATGGCGTTCTTGCGCGACAGCCGCGCGTTGATGATCTCCAGGCCCGGCTTGTCCAGCTCGATGCCGGCATGGCGGGCGTTTTCCTTGATGATGTCGTCGCGGCCGAGAAGAATGGCGGTGCCGAGTTTCTGGTTCACATAGGCGACCGCGGCACGCATCACCTGTTCTTCCTCGCCCTCGGCGAAGACGATGCGCTTGGGCTGGCGCCGCACGCGGTCATAGATGCGCTGCAGCGTCGAGGCGATCGGGTCACGGCGAGCAGACAGTTCGTGCTCGTAGCGATCGAGATCGAGGATCGGCTTGCGGGCGACACCGCTTTCCATCGCTGCTTTCGCCACCGCGATCGGAATCGCCGAGATCAGGCGTGGGTCGAACGGAACCGGAATGATGTAGTTGGGACCGAATTTCGGCCGGTTGCCCTGGTAGGCGGCGGCGACGTCGTCCGGCACGTCCTTGCGGGCAAGTTCGGCCAGGGCCTGTGCCGCGGCCACCTTCATGGCATCGTTGATGGTGGTGGCGCGCACATCCAGCGCACCGCGAAAGATGTAGGGGAAGCCCAGCACGTTATTGACCTGGTTCGGATAGTCCGAGCGGCCGGTTGCCATGATGGCATCGGTGCGGATCTCGGCCACTTCCTCCGGCGTGATCTCCGGGTCTGGATTGGCCATGGCGAAGATGATCGGGTTCTTGGCCATGGACTGGATCATGGCATTGGTGAAGGCGCCGCGAGCGGAAAGACCGAACACCACATCGGCGCCGTCCAGTGCGTCGGCCAGCGAGCGCGCTTCGGTTTTCACCGCATGCGCCGACTTCCACTGGTTCATGCCTTCGGTGCGGCCCTGATAGACGACGCCCTTGGTGTCGCACAGGATGACGTTCTCCGGCGAAAAGCCCATCGATTTGACCAGCTCGATACAGGCGATGCCGGCGGCACCGGCGCCGTTGCAGACGAGCTTCGTCGTCTTCATGTCACGGCCGGTGATCTCCAGTGCGTTGATCAGGCCGGCGGCCGCGATGATGGCGGTGCCGTGCTGGTCGTCATGGAAAACCGGGATGTCCATCAGCTCGCGCAGACGCTGCTCGATGATGAAGCATTCCGGCGCCTTGATGTCTTCCAGGTTGATGCCGCCGAAGGACGGCCCAAGGAACTTGACGCAGTTGATGAACTCGTCGGCGTCTTCGGTCGCCACTTCGAGGTCGATGGAATCGACATCGGCGAAGCGCTTGAACAGCACCGACTTGCCTTCCATCACCGGCTTGGAGGCAAGTGCGCCGAGATTGCCGAGGCCGAGGATGGCGGTGCCGTTGGAAATGACGGCCACCATGTTGCCGCGCGTGGTGTAGTCGAAGGCGCGCGACGGGTCTTCCGCGATAGCCTTCACCGGTACCGCGACGCCCGGCGAATAGGCGAGGCTGAGGTCACGCTGCGTGGCCATCGGCTTGGTCGGTACGATCTCCAGCTTGCCCGGACGCCCCATGGCGTGGAATTCCAGCGCTTCCTCGGCGCTTACCGAAGGGCCTTGTCCGTCCTGTCCATTCCTGCGGGCCATGCTTTTGTTTCTTCCCCTTCGGCGTGCCTGAGGCGCACTCAATTTCTTTGTGGAGCGTTCGGGATTAAGGCTACACTTCGGGTGAGTAAAGCGCCAAGCAATTGCCTTCGGATTTTTTGGAAACAGTTTCTTGAACCACGAAACCCCCATCGCCACGGAAGACAGCGCGCCGCTGGCAAGCGATGCGGCGCCCATGCTGGCCACGGCTGGCGCCACGCCGATGATGGAGCAGTATCTCGAGATCAAGACGGCGAATGCGGATTCGCTGCTGTTCTATCGCATGGGCGATTTCTACGAGCTGTTCTTCGACGACGCCGAGAAAGCAAGCCAGGCGCTGGGCATCGTGCTCACCAAGCGCGGCAAGCACCAGGGCGCCGAGATCCCGATGTGCGGCGTGCCGGTGCATGCCGCCGACGACTATCTGCAAAAGCTGATCGGGCTTGGTTTCCGCGTCGCCGTCTGCGAGCAGATCGAGGACCCGGCCGAAGCCAAGAAGCGCGGCTCGAAATCGGTGGTCAAGCGCGACGTCGTCCGCCTCGTCACGCCGGGCACCATCACTGAAGACAAGTTGCTGGCGCCGTCGGAATCAAGCTTCCTGATGACGCTGGGCAGGATCAAGGGTGGTGCCGAGCAGAACTTCGCGCTGGCCTGGATCGAGATTTCCACCGGTGTTTTCCGCGTCGCCGAGACCAATGCGGATCGCTTGCTGGCCGACATCTTCCGCGTCGACCCGCGCGAGCTGATCGTCGCCGAGCCTGTGTTCTATGACCCCGAGCTGAAGCCCGTTTTCGACGTGCTCGGCCGTGTTGCCAGCCCGCAGCCGGCCAGCCTGTTCGATTCCGCCTCGGCAACGGCGCGCATAGCCCGCTTCTTCAACGTGGCGACGCCGGACGCCTTCGGCACGTTCAGCCGCGCCGAGCTTTCCGCCATTTCCGGCGCGATCGCCTATGTCGAGAAGACGCAGAAGGCAGAGCGCCCGCCGCTGTCACGGCCGGAGCGCGAGGAAAACGGCGCCACGCTGTTCATCGATCCGGCAACGCGCGCCAACCTGGAATTGCTGCGCACGCTTTCCGGCAGCCGCGAAGGCTCGCTGTTCAAGGCCATCGACCGCACCGTCACTGGCGGCGGCGCACGGCTGCTGGCCGACCGGCTGATGGCGCCGCTGACCGATGCCGCCGCCATCGGCGCCCGGCTGGATTCTGTCTCTTTCTTCCGCGACGAGACGCGCCTCGCCGAAGCGTTGCGGCTGGCGCTCAAGGGCGTCGCCGACATGCCGCGCGCACTGTCGCGACTGGCGCTGAACCGTGGCGGCCCGCGCGACCTCGGTGCACTGCGCGCCGGTTTCCTTGCCGCAGGCGACATCGCGCAGGTTTTTGCGCGCGCCGCGCCGCCAGCCGAATTGACCGCGGCTTTTGCTGCCATCCACGCCTTGCCGAAGCCGCTCGCCCAACATCTTGCCGGAGCGCTTGCCGACGAATTGCCGTTGCTGAAACGCGATGGCGGCTTCCTGCGCAGTGGCTACGATGCCGAGCTCGACGAGATGCGTGCGCTGCGCGACGAGACGCGCAAGGTCATCGCCGGCATGGAACGCGACCTGATCGAAGAGACCGGCATCCGTTCGCTGAAGATCCGGCACAACAATGTGCTCGGCTACTACATCGAGGTGACGGTCAACCACCAGGCGATCATGACCGGTACCGATGAAGCCAAGGCGCGCTTCATCCACCGCCAGACCATGGCCAACGCCATGCGGTTCACGACGACTGAACTGGCGGGGCTGGAGACCAGGATCGCCAACGCCGCCGACAGGGCACTGGCCATTGAGCTCGCCGCATTCGATCGCCTGCTTGCCGAAGTGGTGGCCGAGGCGGATGCCATCCGCGCCGGGGCCGACGCGCTGGCGGTGCTCGATGTGTCGGCTGCGTTCGCCGCCCTGTCGGTGAGCGAGAACTGGTGCCGGCCGCAGGTCGATGCCTCGCTCGCCTTTGAAATTGTCGGTGGTCGCCATCCCGTGGTGGAACAGGCACTGCGCCGTACCGGAGAAGGCCCGTTCGTCGCCAATGATTGCGACCTCTCTCCCGAGGGCGATGCCAGGAATGGCGCCATCTGGTTGCTCACCGGCCCGAACATGGGTGGTAAGTCGACGTTCCTGCGCCAGAACGCGTTGATCGCCATCCTCGCCCAGACCGGTTCCTTCGTGCCGGCGGCGAGCGCCCATATCGGCGTTGTCGATCGCCTGTTTTCCCGCGTCGGTGCGTCCGACGATCTCGCGCGGGGTCGTTCGACCTTCATGGTCGAGATGGTCGAAACCGCCGCCATCCTCAATCAGGCTGGCGAGCGCGCGCTGGTCATCCTCGACGAGATCGGTCGCGGTACCGCCACTTTCGACGGCCTCTCGATTGCCTGGGCGGCCGTCGAGTATCTGCACGAGAAGAACCGCTGCCGCTCGATCTTCGCCACGCATTTCCATGAGATGACGGCGCTGAGCAACAAGCTTGGCCGGCTGCACAACGTCACCATGCGGGTCAAGGAGTGGGAAGGCGACGTCGTCTTCCTGCACGAGGTCGGCAAGGGTGCGGCGGACCGCAGCTATGGCGTCCAGGTTGCGCGGCTTGCCGGTTTGCCGGAAGCTGTGGTGGCGCGTGCCAAGCAGGTGCTGCACCAGCTGGAAGAAGGCGAGACCTCCGGCAAGGCCGACAGGCTGGTCGACGACCTGCCGCTGTTTTCGGTGGCCGTGAAGCGCGAGGCGCCCAAACCTGCCAAGACCGATGCGCTCGGCGAGGCACTGGCCGCCATCAGCCCCGACGAGATGACGCCACGCGAGGCGCTGGAAGCGATCTATCGGCTGAAGGGGCTGATGGATCGGTGACGATTCCGGAGGCTGCGGTCGAGGCCTCAAGCCTGGTCCAGCTCAGCATCTGAATGATGCAGCCGATTCCTCGCGCGGGCGTTGCTCCCAGCGAGGTGAAAACGGCTGTTGGACCATCAAAAAACATTCAGCAACAAATCGGATATCGCTATGGTGTCTGCTGCGCGGGGAGCGCGGATTGGAGGAACCAATGGATCGACGGTTATTTCTGACAGGAATACTCGGCGTTGCAGGTGCCGCGGTCGTCATGACGGCAATGCGTCCGGGCCAGGCGGTCGCAGGTGTGCCCACGACGGGCGGCGGCATATTGGATGAACTGGAAAGGTCCGACGCTGAGATGGCCGTGCTTGATGACGGTGCCGAGGCCGATGTCGAGCTGATCGATCATCGTCCCTGGCATCGCCGCCCGAGGCATCATCGTCCCCCGGGCCGTCCTCGCTGGCGCCGTGTCTGCCGTCGCGTTTACCGTCGCGGCCGCTGGCATGTCCGGTGCTGGCGTGAGCGTGTCTGGGTCAGGCGCTGGGCCTGATGCAGCGACGAAACCCCGGTTATTAGCCGGGGTTTTTCACAGGTCCCTACCTGTCTTCACCCGGTCGAGATGGCCAGATCGTCACCGAAATTCTCGATAGCCTGTCGCGGTTGTTCTGGGGAAGCCGGCAGAACGTTTTCCCTCGCCCCCGGACGTCCGAGGTAATAACCCTGTGCTTCATGGCAGCCTTCTATGCGCAGGATCTGCAACTGGGCGGCGGTCTCGACGCCTTCGGCCAGGACCGGGATCCCGAGGCTCTGCCCCAATGCAAGAACGGAGCGGACGATGGCCATGGCATGGGTGTTCCGTTCCATCTCCCGCGTGAAGGACCCATCCAGCTTGATCTTGTCGAAGGGAAAGCTGCGCAGCGTGTCGAATGACGAATAGCCGATGCCGAAGTCGTCGATCGATATCTTCACGCCCAGTGCCTTGATCTGCCGCAGGATGTGTAGCGCCCGGCTCTTGTCGGCAATGAAGGTCGTTTCGGTGATTTCCAGCTCCAGCCGGTTGGGCGACAGTCCGGTTTCGACAAGGATGTCGCGGATCAGGCCGGCGAGATCGTTGTGGACGAACTGGACCGGAGAAAGATTGACGGCGATCTTGTAGGGTTTGGCCAACCGGCCTGCCTCCCTGCAGGCCGTCCGCAAGACCCATTCGCCGATCGTGAGGATGAGGCCGGTTTCCTCCGCGATGGGGATGAAAACCGAAGGTGAGATCGGCCCTCTTGTGGGATGTTTCCAGCGTAGCAGCGCCTCATAGCCGAGCACATCGCTGGTCTGAACGGATTTCTGCACCTGGTAGTGGAGCTCGAGCTGGCCGAGTTCGAGGGCGTGGCTGAGTTCCGACGCCAGGGCATGATGCTCGCGCGCTGCCTTGTCCATCTGCGGTTCATAGAAGCAGATGGCTCGGGTGATGTCGGCCTTCGCGCGATACATGGCAAGATCGGCATTGCTGATGAGCACCTGTCGGTCGTGACCGTCGTCAGGATACAGTGCGACGCCCAGGCTTGCCCCCGCCGCGAGGTCGACATTGCCGATGTGAAGCGGCTCGGAAAAGACCTGTTCGAGTCGTTTCAGGAAATCGTCGAGTTGCCGGCGTTCGATGAAGACTTTGACACACATGAACTCGTCGCCACCGATGCGCGCGGCGAATTCGTCGTGCTGGAGAAGATCGCCAAGACGATGGCCGATCGTTGCCAGCGTGGCATCACCGGCCTGGTGCCCGCGCAGGTCGTTGATTTCCTTGAAGCGATCGAGATCGATGCCGATGATGGCGACCTTTGCGATCGAGTAGCGTGCCCGCTCCATTTCCTGATCCAGGTGCTCGATGGCGCTGGTCCGGTTCGGCAATCCGGTAAGGGAATCGGTCATCGCCAGCTTCTGCAGGCGATCGAATGCCTCCTGCGAGGTCTGCTCGTCGATGAGATAGCTGATGACGCCGGCTCCCAGGACCAGCATGCCCACGCCGACGACGGCAAAGGCGGCCAGCGTCGATGAGGTGGTGCTGTCGGCCGCCGTCGAAAATGGCGTCACCGAGATGGCGGTCATTCCGGTGAAATGCAGGGATGCCACGGCAAGAACAAACAGACCAACCGGCAGATACCGGGTCTCGCCCAGCCATGGCTTGATCGCCTGTCTGAGAGAAACGCCGGCAAACAGAACCGACATCGCCACCGAGGCGAGCACATAGTCGAGGTTCCAGTCGATCAGCCCGTCGACGCGGTAGGCCATCATGCCGCTGTAGTGCATCGCCGAAATTGCGATGCCGACGACACCGCCGCCGACCTCGGCGGCAAGGGGAAAGCGGAAGCTGATCGACAGCCAGAAGCCGTAGGCACAGCCGGCAACCGCGATCAGCAGCGAGACCATCGTAAAGGCGGGGTCGAAGGTGACAGGCGCTTCATGCTCATAGGCGATGACGGCGATGAAATGCGTGCACCAGATCGAGGAGCCGGCCGCCTGTGCCGCCAGAAAGATCCAGCCGGCTCGCTGCCAGCCGTTGCGCGCCTCGGCCTGTCGGAAAAGCCTGAACGTCACCCAGCTGCCGGCAATGCAGACAAACACGGCGAGCAGCACGAGCCACGGGTTATGCTCCGTGACCAAGCATGAGACGACACGCATACAACGCCCCCGGCGCCATTATGTCAGGACGATCGCTGCTCGGATTGTTGCGGATCCAGGCTAACGACCGTCGGCCTCAAGACGTTGCCAAGCAATCGCTAATATTCTGATAGCGTCGATGGTTAAATGCGATCGGCCCTCGTCTGACATGAAACGGCAGCCCTGCCGGTATTTGCCGGCTCAACGACCAATACCTTTGGCGATGAGCGATGAAAAAGCGTCGATGGCAGCTGCCTCGGGGATGCGCCCCTCCTGCTGTTCGCGTGCTATCGCTTCTGCGGCTCCCAGCAGGCCGATGCAGGTGAGACGCAACGTTTTGATGTCCATGTTCGCAAAGGGCTGCAGGGCCTGGCACATGATCGCGACGTATTCGCCGATCATGGCGCGTTGCTGCAGGGCCATTTCCTCGCTGCCCTTGAGTGCGGCCGAAATGGCCGGTGCCTCCGGCCCGAGATCGGCAAGGCAATTGAAATAGGCCCCGCTCATCAGGTCGGCGGTGGTGCCGAGTTCATGCGGGGCGGTGTCCAGCGCATTTCGAAGCGCCTGCACATACTGCTCTTCCAGTCGCTGGAAGAGCGCGACGAGCAGCCCGGCTCGCGTCGAGAAATGATCATAGGCGACAGGCCTGCTTACGCCCGCCTTTGCCGCAAGGGTGACCAGGGACAGCGCGTCGGCACCATTCTCGCGAACGATCGCCATGGCGGCATCGAGCAGCTGTTCACGGCGCTTGTCTTTCGGCAGCTTGACCAGGGATGAGCCCTTCGCTTGATTTCTACATTTTGTAAGTTACATTTTGTAGGAATCAAAATCAAGCGAGGATGCTTCCATGAGCGATGTAACCGTGATCGGCCTTGGCGAAATGGGCAGCGCGCTGGCCCGGGCTTTTCTGGCAGGCGGAAAGTCCGTCACCGTCTGGAACCGGACGTTGGCGAAGGCCTCGGCGCTGGAGCGGTCGGGAGCCACACATGCCTCCACGCTCGCCGATGCCGTTTCCGCCAGTCCGGCGGTGGTGATCTGCCTGTCCGATTACGATGCGACGTCCAGCATGTTCCGCGACAACGAGGTAGCCGAAAAGCTCGATGGCCGGTTGATCGTGCAGCTGAGTTCGGGGACGCCCCGTCAGGCGCGTGCGTTCGGAGCCTGGGTCCTCTCCCATGGCGCCAGTTATCTCGACGGCGCCATCGGTGCATGGCCCAGGCAGATCGGCAGTCCTGAAGCGGGGCTCCTGATCGTCGGCGACGAGGGCGTGTTTGTATTGGCGGAACCTCTCCTGAAGCTGCTGGGCGGCGGCCTCGGCTACATGGGTCCCGACATTGGTCACGCCAAGACCCTGTCCAATGCCGGACTGGCCTATTTCGCCGCACACTGGATCGGTTTCAGCCATGGCGCAGCCATCTGTGAGGCAGAAGGTCTCGACACTGCCATGTTCGGCGAGATGATGGCAGGGATGGCCGCGTTCTTCAGCGAAGATATGCGCCATATGGGGCGCGTCATCGCCGAGGATCGTTTTGGCGATGCGGAGGCCACGATCCGGATCATCAGTTCCGATGTCGGCTTGCTTGCCGAGGCGTCACGCGATCTCGGGATAGGCGCGCAGTTTCCGGATTTCGCTGCCGGCGTCTTTCGGCGCGCAAGGGATGCCGGGTTCAGTGCCGAAGAACCCAGCGCGGTGATCAAGGTGCTGCGCGAAGCAGCGGCAGAGAAGTCAATAAAGGGAACGCAGGCAACCGGATCCCTTTGACCGTATTGTTCATCGACGAACCCACCAGGGATGCGCCCAGGGATACACAATGACACGTGAGATGCTGGTCTCCGCCTATCGAGGCTATATCGACTGCCTGAACCGGCAGGATTGGAACGAACTCCGGCGGTTCGTTCATGACGATGTCCGCTACAATGGTATCGAAGTCGGGCTTTCCGGCTACCGTACGATGCTCGAGGGCGATTTTCGCGCGATCCCTGATCTTCGTTTTCGGATCGAACTGCTGATCGCCGATCCGCCGCATATCGCCAGCCGCCTGCGGTTCGACTGCACGCCGATCGGCACCTTGTTCGACCTGCCCGTCAACGGCAGGTGGGTTCAGTTCGATGAGAACGTATTCTACGAATTCGCCGGCGGCAGGATCGAAAAGGTCTGGTCGATCATCGACAAGGCCACGGTCGCGCGACAGCTTGAATGCGCTATGTAGTGAGGGCAAAACGGAACCGCATTGGTCCTACAGATTCATATTAATTGTTCTGACTAAAACTATTTGATGTTGACGCAGGTTGCGATCTAGTTTGCGGCAGCAGGGGGCTGCCAATGTATTTCCTTAAGATCGCCGCAGCGGCGGTAATGGCATGTATGTCAGCGGTTTCGGTAGTTCACGCTGATGAGGCGACAGGATCCGGAACGGGTTTTGCCGTGACTAAAGATGGTTGGTTGCTGACAAATGCCCACGTCATCGACGGGTGTGAGCGGATCGAGGCAAATGGAAAAACGATCTCTACCGATCCAAGGGTCGATTCCATCAATGATCTCGCCCTCATCAAGCTGCAGCTTTCGGAGCCAGCTAGGCCTTTTGTCTTTAGACAGTCGCCTACAAGGTTGGGGGAAGACATTGTCGCAATCGGATATCCACTTATGGGTCTCTTGTCGGACTCCATCAAGGTAACAACAGGGAACGTGAACTCGCTAGCCGGGTTGCGCAACGATACTCGATATATCCAAATCTCGACACCCATTCAGCCAGGCAACTCAGGCGGTCCTATAATCGATCGCGACGGATATCTGCTGGGGATCACCACCGCAACTTTCTCGAAAAAAACGGCGGATGAGCTTGGTATAACCGCACAGAATATAAATTTCGCCCTCAAAGCATCCGTTGCAGATCTATTTTTGCAATCTCAGAATATCGTCGGCGAGTCGGCAAATAAGCCTGCTGACCAGCCTGCACTATCCACTGCCGATCTTACGGCAAAAATGGCAACTTCTGTTTTTCAGATTAGGTGTTTCGGGAAGCCCGCAGGACCAAGCCCGTCGCGCCAGGAGGAAGTGGCGGCCAGTGCCCCGAAACCAAGCGCCGCTCAAAGTACATTGATCAATGCATCAGGTTACGATGCAATTGGTTTTGACTACGTGAGTTTGAGAGCTGCAACATATTCCGGCTGTCGTGCGGCTTGTGAAGGCGACGAGCGCTGCAAGGCCATTACTTACAACACCAAGCATTCTGTATGTTTTCTGAAGAACAATGTGGTTGCATTGATTCGCAACAAGGATGCGATGGCAGCATATTCTGCTTCGAAGGCGGCAGATGTTATCCTCTCCGAATTTACAAGTTATTCGGGCGTCGACATTCCCGGCGGGGACTATAAGCGAATCCGGCAGTCGACGTATCTCGGGTGCTTCGTTTCGTGCATTGGGGAAAAGGCGTGCAAAGCCTTTTCGTTCATTCCGAAGAAAAAGGAATGCTGGCTTAAGGACACCTTAGGGCGGCCACAGATCGTTAAGGGCGTTGAACTCGGCTTAAAATAGAGACACTCCGATTTCTATCTTCTCCGAAATCTCGAACTGGTCAGCGCGTATTCTCCCGTACAAGCCTCAGCCACGGCGCAAGATGGAAGGCACTCATCAGGAGATACATCACCACCATGCCGCCGAGCGGCATGCCCATCGCTGATGAGCAGAGCATCTCGGCTGGTCCACCCATCATACCGGTCAGCAAGGCCATGGCGGCGAACGTCGGCGATGCCGCCAGTGCCAGCCAATCCGACGCCGTCAGTGCGGGTGCATGGTCGAGCGAAACGCCGTCGGTTGCCGCCTGCGCCGCAGTACTGCCGACGGGGTTCTCGCTGCCGACAGTGCTGGTCCGGCGAGGGTTTTCCTCGTCGGCCCAGATGGAGCAGCAGGAGCGGCTCATGGCTTCGCACTCGTTGCTTTGGCGCGCATCGCCTTTTCGCCGGCGTCGGAAATCGCGACCCATCCCTTGTCGGGCTCAGCTTCGGTAACGTAGCTGTCGTTCCAGTCCCACCATTTGTAGGTCGGGGTCTGCGGATAGCCCTCAGGTGAATCCTCCCAGGCCTCCTGGCGGCCGAGCGGTGTGATGTCGAGATAGTTCCAGGTGCCCCCCATCTGTTCGTCGGCACGATCTGCGATGAAATAGGTGCGGAAGATGCGATCGCCGTCGCGCAGGAAGACGTTGTGGCCGTGCCATTCATCGACACCGAAGTCGACATCGAAGCTGTCAACAAGGGTGACCCAGGGAATGCGGTCCCAGCCCATTCGTGCCTTCACACGCTGGATATCCGCCTGCGGTGCGCGCGAGGCAAAGACCAGCGTGGTGTCGCGGGCATTGAGATGCGAGACATGGGCGACCTGGTCGGCCACCATCGAGCAGCCCCGGCAGGCGTGGTCAGGCCAGCCATACACGCCGGGTTCGAAGAAGGCGCGGTAGAGGATCAGTTGCCGGCGACCGGCGAAAAGGTCATGCAGACTTGCCTTGCCGTTCGGGGTCTCGAAGACATAGTCCTTGGTCACTTCCACCCAGGGCATGCGGCGGCGCTCTGCGGCCAGCGCATCGCGGGCATGCGTGTGGGCCTTTTCCCTCACGAGCAGTTGCTGGCGCGCCTGCTCCCACGCTTCCGGTGTAACCACCGGCGGCCTGTGCAGCGCAGCCAGAATCTCGTCGCGTTTGTTTTCGGCGGATGCGGTCATTGTTCTGTACCTCCTTGTCAGGGCGTCGCCGTGCTTCGAGGTCGAAGTGCGGTCGCTCATCACCCGGTGCTGGTGCCAGTGTGCCTGCGGAGGCCGAACAGTGTGAGTAACAAGTGTGGCGTTATTCCAGAGCGGCGGAATGGCTTGTGGTTCAGAACCGTTTGCGCAGCAGGGTGGCAACCACGAACAGCGCGCCAATCGAGCTGGTGATGATGCCGATCGGCAATTCCTGCGGCGGCAGCAGCGTGCGCGCCAGCAGGTCGCTGGCAAGCAGGAGTACCGCGCCGAAGACGGCGCAGGCGATGGCCAATCGCAGATGCAATGGGCCGGCGAAGCGGCGCGCGACATGCGGGATCATCAATCCCACGAAACCGATGACGCCGGCAACGGAAACCAGGATCGCCGTCGACAGCGCCGCGGCGAGGAATGTCAGCGTCCGGAAGCGGGGCACCGGAACGCCGAGGCTTTCGGCGGTGTTCTCGCCGGCCAGGAACGCGTCGAGCCAGCGATGGTAGCGCAGGGCGAAAGTGAGAATGACGGCCGCCCCGGCGACCGCCAGGCCGATATTGCCCCAGCGGGCCAGGCCCAGCCCGCCCATCGTCCAGAACAGCACCGAATGGGCAGCGCGCTGGTCACCGGCGAAGACCAGATAGTTGGTCAGCGCCGTGAACAGGAAGGAGACGGCAAGACCGGCAAGGATCAATCGCTCCGGGCCCTGGCCGCGTATCCGGTTGACAAGCAGCAGCACGACAAAGGCGGTGAGGATGCCGCCGACGAAAGCGGCGATCGGAAGCGTCCACACGCCGAGGCGGTCGCCGAAGACCGTGATCACCGAAACAGCACCGGCCGCGGCACCCGAAGACAGGCCGAACAGGAACGGATCGGCGAGGTCGTTGCGCGTCACCGTCTGCAGAAGTGCGCCGACCACGGCAAGGCCGGCGCCGACGCAGATGGCGAGGATGGCGCGCGGCAGCCTGAGGTCGACAATGATCTTCTCCACCGGCGCAGCCACGCTGCCCGCGTCCAGGCCAACGGCATGGGCAAGCGCTGCGATGACGTCACCGAGCGGAATGACGGTTGAGCCATAGGCGATGGACAGCAGCGCCAGCAGGATGACCAGCGCCAGGCCTGTGCCGATGGCTACGCCGTAAGATCGGCTGGGCACCTTCAGAAGGCCTCTGGATGCATGGCCTTCGCGATCTTGTCGATAGCCTCGATGTTGGCCGGGCCTGGCGTCAGCTCCGCATAACGCAGGGCAACGAAACGCTCGTTCTTGACGGCGTCGGTTTCCTTCATCGCCGGATGCGTCTTCAGGAAGTTCAGCAGCTTCCGGTAACCGGCGTCGTCCTGGTAGTCGAGCAGGATCAGGAATTCCGGGTTCCGGGTGGCGACGGCTTCCCAGTCGGTATTGCCCCAGTTGGTCGGCAGGTCGTCCATGATGTTCCTGCCTCCGGCTGCTTCGATCATCGCCGTGGGGATCGCGAACTTGCCGGCAGTGAAGGGTTTGTCCTCGCCGGAATCATAGAGGAACACACGTGTGCCGCTGCGGGTGCCGACCTTGGCAGTGATGGCGGCAAGCCTTTCCTTCCATCCGGCAACCAGCGCGCTGGCCTCGGTTTCCTTGCCGAAGATCTTGCCGAGCTTCTCGACGTCGCCGTACAGCAGATCCATCGAAGCCGCCGGCCGGTTCTTGTCGAGGTGGACGCAGCTTTCGCTGAGCACCAGCGTCTTGATCCCGTGTGGCGCCAGCGTATCCGGCGTCACGTCGCCACCGGGCTTCATGCCGTAATACCAGCCGGCAAAGAAGAAGTCGGGCTCGACCGCCAGCAGGTTTTCGAGTGTCGGATATTTGGGCGCGAGTTCCGGGATCGAGCCCTGCGCCTTCTTGAAGGCGTCATCGACCTTGTACCAGCCAGTGATGCCGGTCAGGCCGACGATCTCGGGTTGCAGGCCGAGCGCAAATGCCATTTCCGACATGTTGAGATCGTTGATCACCGCGCGTTTCGGCGCAGCGTCGAAGGTCAACGGAATGCCGCAGCTGTCGACCGTGACCGGGAATGCAAAGGCAGCAGACGAAAGAAGCGTGGCGGCAAGGCAAAAAGCGAGGCGTTTCATGGCGGCTCCGTAGGTGGATCGGTTCAGCGGAAAAGGCGTATCGGCACGTCGAAGACCGTCAGCTCGCGATCCTGTTCGTCCGGATGAGGCAATCGCAGCACATCTATGCCGAAGACCTCGCGCACCAGCTCTGCCGTCAGGGTCTCGCGCGGCGTGCCGAGTGCGACGAGGCGTGCCCTGCTCATCACGGCGACATGGGTGGCGAAGGGGGCAACCAGTGGCAGATCGTGCAGCACCGTGACGACAGCGATGCCCAGTCTGGCGACGAACTCCAGCAATTCGCCGCGCGCGCGCGGGTCGAGATGGTTTGTCGGCTCGTCCAGGAACAGCACGTGCGGCTGCTGGGCGATCGCCCGCGCCAACTGCGCGCGTTGGCGCTCGCCACCGGAAAGCGAACCCATGCGGCGGTCGCGCAGGGCGAGCAGGCCGGTTCGCTCCAGCGCGTCGATCACGACACTGCGGTCGTCGCTGCAGCGGCGAAGTCCGGCATGCGGAATACGTCCGAGCCCGACATAGTCGTGGACCGCTAGCTGCGCATCCGGCTGGTCGGATTGGCCGACCACGGCGATGCGGCGGGCGCGTTCCGCCATCGGCAGGCGGTCGAGCGGTTCCCCGTCGAGTCTGACCAGGCCGCTGGCAGGTTTGAGCATGCCGCACAGCATGCGCATCAGAGTCGTCTTGCCAGCGCCGTTTGGGCCGATGATGGCAAGCCTTTCGCCGGCGCGTACGTCGAGACTGACATCCTCGACAAGGGTGATGCCCTTCTCCGGTCGATAGCAAAGGTCGCGCGCCTGCAGGACAAGAGCACTCGCGAAAGCAGCTTCTTCGGCGCGTTGCGTTGCGCCGTCGAAAGGATGCGTCGCGCCATCACGTTGAAAAACGGCAAACCCTTCCAACTGATCCCTCATCGATCAGGTGCGGAAGGATGGCCAGAATGACGGCTGTGCCGCCCTTGTAGCGTCCTCCCGGCACACCCCGTCCGGTCAACTCACTGCGATGGCAGGTCTCCTGGCTCGCGGATCGTTGCGCTGTCCTGCCTTCCCGGCACCTTGGCCAGTGGCGTTCTCGGACTTTGCTACCGCTTACAGTTGCGGGGGCAGCCACGGTCTGGGCCCTTGTGGGCTTCACCGTATTCCCTTTTCACCCCGGACCTTTCGATTCGGGGCACCATCGCCGGGGACCCTATTGTGACCGCCGCCGCCTGGCAATGGCGATTCGTGGCCGGGATCTGCGGTAGCGCGCCGCTCTGCCGGCGGAATGTAGCGGGCGCGCTGCGGATGGCAGTCGCAATTTTGGTGGCGTCCCCTGAACAGGGAAATCAGCGATTTGACGATCATGCCGCCTGCCCGCTCCAGCTCGGAAACGGGTCCGGCAGGTCGCGCCAAAGCTGCGGCGCGAAGACAGGCTCATCGACCAGGCAGGCATCGAGTTCGGCACGAATGCGGCTCTCGTCCATGGGGTCGCAGCCAATGAAGACCAGCTCCTGGCGGCGGTCACCCCACATCGGATCGAAATAGGGTTCCATTGCTTCCTGCCATGACGGATTGTCGGGCCATCGGTTGCGGGGAACCGCCGCCCACCAGAGTCCGCGCTTGCCGGTACGCACCAGCACGCCGGCCTGGCTCAGTTCCCCGACATGGTTGGGACGTGTCGCCAGCCAGAAGAAACCCTTGGCGCGCACCACACCTGGCCATGGCCGGCTGATGAATGCCTGCAGCTTGACGGGATCGAATGGCCGGCGCTCGCGGTAGACGAAGGAACGGATGCCATATTCTTCGGTTTCGGGGACATGGTCCTTGAAGCCGTTCAGTTCTTTGAACCAGAGCGGATGCTGTTCTGCCTGCTCGAAATCGAAGCGGCCGGTGTCGAGCACCTTGCCGAGCGGTACCCGGCTGAAATCCGTTTCGACGAGCTCGGCCTGCGGGTTAAGCGCGCGGATGATCTTGCGGGCCAGGTCGAGGTCCTTGGCAGGTGTGTCGGAAACTTTGTTGAGCACGACGACATCGGCAAATTCGATCTGCTCGACCAGGAGATCGACGAGCACGCGCTCATCCGAAGCACCGAGTGCCTCGCCGCGATCGCGCAGGAAATCCGACGACGAATAGTTCCGCAACAGGTTCGCGGCATCGACAACCGTCACCATGGTGTCGAGACGCGAGACGTCGGCAAGGCTGTTGCCCGCTTCGTCGCGAAACTCGAAGGTCGAGGCGACCGGCAGAGGTTCCGAAATGCCTGTCGACTCGATCAGCAGATAGTCGAACCTGTCCTGTTCGGCGAGCCGGCGCACTTCCGCCAGGAGGTCGTCACGCAACGTGCAGCAGATGCAGCCATTGGTCATCTCGACCAGTTGCTCGTCGGTCCGGGACAGATTGGCACCCCCGTCGCGTACCAGCGCGGCGTCGATGTTTACCTCGCTCATATCGTTGACGATGACGGCAACCCGGCGTCCGTCGCGATTGTGCAGGATGTGGTTGAGAAGCGTGGTCTTGCCGGCGCCCAGGAATCCGGAGAGGACGGTTACGGGGAGGCGCCTTCGATTGTGCGTGGGCATGACTGTTTTCCAGAGGCTGTGGGGAGGTGAACCCGGGGTGGTTCGCCTGGGGAGGAGCGACCAAATTCGAGGAGGTCACCAACGGGATTGTTACGTTGTAACATAACAAAGCCGAAAGGCAAGCAGTATGCGTTCAGGGAGAAAAAAAGGTCCGTTTGCAGGGGCGACGTTCGCCGCCGCACGGGAGCTTCCTTCGGAGGTCCCGTGCGGCAAGGAGTTTTATGCCGCGGCGCGCTGCTGCTTCAGGAACAGCCGGTTGCCTATCGCATGAGCCTCGGCCGGAAGTTGCGCATGATCCTGCGCTTCCGGGAAGAGCAGCAGTTCGGACGTCGCCACCCTGGCGCCGCAATAGTCGAAAATGCCGTGGTCGATCTGGGTCTTCATGGCGCCGAAATAGCCATGTCTGGCGTAGGTGCGCTGGCTGGCCCCACCGATCGCGACGAGATGCACGTTCAGCCGCTGCAGCTTCTTCGTCAGCTTGCCGCCCGGGGGCTCGTCATAGGCCCAGCCATTCATGAACACGCGGTCGATCCAGCCCTTGAGCAATCCAGGCATCGACCACCAATAAACCGGGTAGACCAGCACCAGCGTATCGGAGCGGTCTATACGCGCCTGCTCTGCCACAATGTCATCGACAGCAGGCGCCTGGCCCTGAAAGGTGGCGATGTCGGCTGTGTTGAAACGAGGATCGAAGCCTTCGGCGGCCAGGTCGGCGATCTCAAAACTGTTGCCGGATGCAGCAACGCCTTCGGCGACACTGGCGGCGATCTTGTGGGTGAGTGAATTGGCATCGGGATGCGCGACGACGATGAGCGCGTGCATGACGGGGCTCCTTGGGGGTGTTGCGAGTAGGCGGGTCATCTTATATACTTTTAGTAAGTTACTTTTGGTATATAGTGATGTCAAGCGATCTTGCGAACAATGCGCGCCCGCGCCGTCAGCGCCTGCTGCGCGAAGAACGACATCGACAGCTGCTTGATGTTGCCTGGCGCATCGCACGTGAGGAAGGCACCGAAGCGTTGACGCTCGGCCGGCTGTCTGAGCGGGCCGCGGTAACCAAGCCTGTCGTCTACGACCATTTCGCCACGCGCTCGGCGCTGCTGGCGGCGCTCTACCAGGAATTCGATGAGCGCCAGAACCTGGTCATCGATGCAGCGCTGGCGGCAAGCGAACCGACACTCGACAGTCGTGCCTCGGTGATCGCTTCGTCTTATGTCGATTGCGTGCTGGAGCAGGGTCGTGAGATTCCCGGCGTGGTGGCCGCCCTTGTCGGCACGCCGGAACTGGCGACCATGAAACACGAGCACGAGGCCGCATTCCTCGAGAAGTGCCGGACAGCTCTGGCGCCGTTTGCGCCCGATGTCACCACGGCGCGCCTGTGCGGCATGCTGGGAGCGGCTGCCGGTCTGTCCGCGGCCGCCGCTTCGGGAGAGGTCACCGCGGAGGAAGCCCGCGGCGAACTCCATCAAATCATTCTGGCCATGGTCGCCCGCAGCGCCGGGTGAACGCCTTCGCCAATCTGAAGCACGGAAGCAATCCTATTGCCGCGTGGCAATGGTTACTGCCGCACCGCCCATCAGCACGGCCGCGCCGCGGTTCATCAGGCGCACGGCACGCGGCGACTTGAGCGCATGGCGCGCCTTGGCACCGGCCAGCACGAAGGGCAGCTGCGCCAGCGTCAGGATCGCTGCGGTGAGCGCCACCAGCACCAGGACATCCGCAAGCGTGACGGCGTTCAGGTCGACGATGGTCGGCAGGATGGCGATGTAGAACAGTATCGATTTCGGATTGCCAAAAGTCACCAGCACGCCGGAGGTCAGGGCGCGCCAATGATTGCCAGCGTTGGCTTCCGTGCCTTCGGTCCTGATGTCGAAATCGGCGGTCCAGTACTGGTAAGCGAGCCAGACGAGATAGGCCACGCCCGCCCATTTGATGACGATCAGTGCCAGCGTGAAGCTCTCCGCAATATAGGCAAGGCCTGCCAGCACGGCGACGAGGTAGAGAACGTCGCCTGCCACCATGCCAAGTGTCATCCACACAGCCTGCCGGGAGCCGCTTTTCATCGCCTGCGCGACGATGGCGACGATCTGCGGACCGGGAATGGCGGCGGCGATCGCCAGCGCACCGGAATAGGCCAGGAAGCCCGAAAGGGTCATCGTTTCGTCCTTGGTCGAGCGGAACAGGCCCGCGCGCTGGCGGGGATGAGAACACCATATTGTGCTCCGGCATAAGTGCAATTGATGCGGGGAAGGATACTGTCATCGGAGTTTCCGATGGAGACATTCGTATCTTCCCGTTTCCCTTTGCCTTTCACGAAGCAGACAACTCCGCCTGAGCCATCCGAACGAAGGTTGGCCGAAGCGGAGATCTCATGACTACGACAACTGAAAACAAGGTAGAGCGCGTCCTCATCGTCGGTGGCGGCTCCGGCATGGGGCTGGCGCTCGCGGGGCTGCTTCTGTCGGAGGGAGCGGAGGTAACGATCGTCGGGCGCTCGCAACCAAAACTGGATGCGGCCGGCAAAAGCCTTGGCAACCCATCTTCGTTGCACATCGCGGTCGCCGACATCGCCAGGGAAGACGAGGTCAGCAGGCTTTTTGCCGACACCGGCCGGCTAGATCACATTGTTTCGACCGCCGCCGATATCGGCGCCTCCTACCGGCTGTTGCCGGATCTCGACATTGCGGAAGCACGCAGGGTGGTCGATTCGAAGTTCTTTGGGCCGCTGCTGTTGGCCAAGCATGGCGTGCCGGTTTTGTCCGAGAAAGGGTCGATCACCTTCACATCGGGCATCAACGCCTATCGGCCGGCGGCACGCGGTTCGGTGACGGCGGCCATGAATGGCGCGCTTGCCTCACTGGTGCGCGCGCTTGCCGTCGAACTCGGGCCGGTCCGTGTCAATGCCGTCTCTCCAGGCTGGGTCGACACCCCTATCTGGCAGCACGTCGCCGGTGACGCCAAGGTGGCGACGCTCGATGCCATGGCCACTCGCCTGCCGGTAGGCCGCATCGGCAAGGCGGAAGACATCGCCGATGCGATCCGTTTCCTGATGCGAAACGGCTTTGTCACCGGAACGGTGCTGCACGCCGAGGGCGGGCATCGCCTGGTTTGAATTGCCGTCGCGCGGCCTCGAGGAAAAGTCGTACCGCCGGCCGCTTGCCGCGCCTGTCATGCCAGATCATGGAGACAGGGACCGACGAGTTGTCGCCGGTCCATGGCAACGTCACGACCCGCCCGTTGCTGGCTTCTGCGGCAACCCGTGGAATGAGGGCACAGCCAGCACCTTCCGCCACGAGTTTCTGGATCGCGGCGATCGAGCCGAGTTCGACAGCGATGCGCGGGCGCGCGCCGTTCTTCGCAAAGGCGGTTTCGAACATCTGGCGATAGACACACCCCTGTTCGGTCACCAGGAACGGCTCGTTGCGCAGGTCGTCGGGGCCTGCTGTGACTTGCCTGGCCAGCCGATGACCGGCTGGAAGCGCGACGACGAGTTCTTCTTCGGCCACAACTTCATGCTTGAGTTCCGGTGTCTCGGGCGGTTCGCCGAAAGCGAAGGAAACATCGAGGGCACCGCTCTTCAAGCCGCCGCGCAACTCACCGCTGCCGGCGCTCTTCAGTTGCAGCCGCACCGCCGGATGCTCAGCGCCGAAATGCGCCAGGAGGGGCGGCAGATAGCTCGCGCACAGTGTTTCCAGTCCACCGATCGTCAGCGCGCCTGCCGTTGTGTTTGCTGCCGCAGCCACTGCCGCGCGCACTTCGTCGGCACGGACCAGGAAGTCAGGAGCGTGATCGAGCAGCTGCTGGCCTGCATCGGTCAGTTTCAGCTTGCGTCCGGTGCGGTCGAAAAGCGCGGCATTCAGATCGGCCTCGAGTGCCTGAATCTGTTCGCTCACGCTCGACTGGGCAAGGTGGATGCGCTCCGCTGCCCGTGTGATGTTGAGCTCGGAAGCAACGGCAACGAATGTCTTCAAATGCCTGAGTTGCATTGGCTGTCCACGGTGCTGCCAAGTTGAAAGGGAAATGCTCAGGACGCCTCGGCCAGCATCGCGCGGCTGTCGAGATGGTTTTTCAGCACGGGTGCGACGGTGACGGTGGCGATGCCTGGAATGGCGACCATGCGTTCGCGCAATGCGCTCAGCGCAGCCAGGTCACGCGCCCGCACGCTCAACACCATGTCCATCGGCCCGGAGACATGATCGCAGCTCTCGACCTCCGGAAAGCCGGCGACCATCGGGATCAGCCGGCCGCAAGGGCGCCCGTCGGTGCGCACGAAAAAGAAAGCGCGGGCGCCAGCCGGCTCCACCGGTCCGGTTGTGTCGATCGTGAAGCGCTTGATCACGCCCTGGCGTTTCAGCCGCGCCAGGCGATCCTGCACGGCGCTGCGGGAAAGCCCGACCGCGCGTGCCAGGCCCAGCACCGGCTGGCGGCTGTCGCGCCTGAGCAGCGTGACCAGCTGCCGGTCGATGTCGTCGAGATCTGGTGTCGCGAGATCCATCCCATTGTCCTTTCCCCGGCAATCTGCCGGCCGGGCGTCATCTTGCCGGTCGCATTCCGTCGTCGTCGTCGTCCAGAAGTCTGCGATCGAAACCAAAGCCGCAGGCAAGAGATGGAACGAGCCGCCCGCATTTACCAGTATGGACCGCCGGAAGTTCTGAAGATTGAGCCAATCGAGGTGCCTGTGCCGGGTCCCGGCGAAGCACTGGTGCGCCACACGGCGATCGGGCTGAATTTCGTCGAGGTCTATTTCCGGCGCGGCACCTTCCAGATGCCGGCCCTGCCGGCCGTGCTGGGCAATGAGGGCGCGGGGATCGTTGAGGCGATTGGCCCCGGTGTCGAAGAGGTGGCGGTTGGCGATCGTGTCGTCTATGCCGACAGCCCGCTCGGGGCCTATGCGACGGTGCGCGTCTATCCCGCCGACCAGCTCGTGCATATTCCGACAGCCATCAGCGATGATCAGGCCGCCGCTTCCTTCCTGCGTGGCGTCACCGCGCGCATGCTGCTGAAGGACGTCGTTCCCCTCCATCCGGGCGACACCGTTCTCTACCATGGCGCAGCCGGAGGCGTCGGCCTGCTGTTCGCGCAATGGGCAAAGGCAGCTCGGCATCCATGTCATCGGCACCGTATCCAGCGCCGAAAAGGCTGCCGCCGCGCGCGCCGCCGGCTGCATCGAGACGATCGACTATCGCACGCATGACTTCGTCGAAGAGGTCAAGGCGATGACAGGTGGTGAAGGTGTTGCTGCCGTGTTCGACTCCGTCGGTCAGGACACGTTCGTGAAGTCGCTGGAAAGCCTGCGCCCGCGCGGCGCGCTTGTCGCCTTCGGTAAGGCCTCAGGCAATCCGCCCGCGATCGATCCGTTCCTGCTGGCGCCGAAGGGACTTTATGTGACCTGGCCGATCCGGCCCGTCTACACCGCCCGCCGCGTCGATCGCGAACGCAGTGCCGACGAACTCTTCGAAGCAATCGCTGGCGGCATTCTCGATGTCGGCCCGAGCCGCATTTACGCGCTCGACGATATCGTAGCCGCGCATCGCGATCTGGAGGGGCGCAAAGTCATCGGTGCGGCGGTGATCAGGCCCTGATATCCGGCACCTGGCCACTGCACGGTTCGAGGGATCACCGTCTCTCGAACCGTTGGCGAGCGGCGGCCTGGCAGCTCTGAAAAAGTCCGATGAAGAGCAGTTCGCGCACCGCGAGCTTCTTTCGGCCCCAATAGCTGGCCGTCTTCATCGCGTCCGGGTCGGATGTTTCTGCAAGCGACGATTTCAGCATGCTGCCGGTGCAGTTGAGCACCAAGGCCTGGAGGGCCGTTCGCCCGCATATCTTGGCTTCAGGTGTCATCGATGCGGCGGGAAAAGGATGAAATGCAGCGCGATAACCGCGTATCAGGAATGAGCTTTGTTCACTGGAATAGCCGGTCGCCGCAAGGAGTTTGGCCATCCTGGCCCGTTCGCCCGCCAAGGTCAGATCACCGCAGGCAGGTGCGGCATTCCCCTCCGTGACAGATGTCACCGTCAGAATTCCGACAACGGCTGCTGCCAGCCATTTGGGAGTGAGGTTCAAGACATTGAACATGGAACGAGTGCCTTCCCCGGAACGGCTGTGAGATTGCGCAAAACGCGGGACGCGTAAAGGCCTCACATGTGCAAAATCAGTCTCAGAGCTGTTGACTCGATTTGTACCGATCAGTACAAATGTCGCAACGTGCCTGGCAACAGCACGAATCGATGGAGATCCCGATGAGTCGTCCGCCACTGCCGCCTTTCAATGCCGAAACCGCCGCTGAAAAGGCGCGCAAGGCCGAGGACGCCTGGAACAGCCGCGATCCCGAGAAGGTATCGCTCGCCTATACCGAGGACAGCCTTTGGCGGAACCGCGCCGAATTCGTCAGGGGGCGGCCGGAAATCGTTGCCTTCCTCGCGCGCAAGTGGGCGCGAGAGCTGGAGTATCGCCTGATCAAGGAAGTCTGGACCTGGAACGAGAACCGCATCGCCGTGCGTTTCGCCTATGAATGGCGCGACGACAGCGGTCACTGGTTCCGCTCCTACGGCAATGAGAACTGGGAATTCGACGAGGCAGGCCTGATGCGCAGGCGCGTCGCGTCGATCAACGACCTGCCGATCACCGAGGCGGAGCGCAAGTTCCACTGGCCGCTCGGCCGCAGGCCGGACGATCATCCGGGTCTCAGCGACCTTGGGCTCTAGAGCGGGATACGATCAGGATGAACCGCGCTCTATCTCTTTGTTTGTCGCATGATCATTATCCGAAAAGTCTGCAACTTTTCGGGACCATGCTTTGAATGCGCAAGGGTGCGGCCGGCAGGGATGAGCTGATTACGGCGATAGCCGAAGTGTTTCGCGCGCATGGCTATGCCGGTGCCAGCCTGTCGCTGATCACCAAGGCGACGGGGCTCGGCAAGGGCAGCCTCTACAACTTCTTTCCGGGCGGCAAGGACGAGATGGCGACGGCTGTGCTGGCGCATATCGACCGCTGGTTCGAGGACGAGGTTTTTTCGCCGTTGCGCGAAATGAAGGACCCGCGGGAGGGCATCGAGCGCATGCTGGCGGCAACGGATGCCTATTTCCACTCCGGCCGCCGCGTCTGTCTGGTCGGCGCCTTTGCGCTGGACGACGCGCGTGACCGTTTCGCCATCGAGATCAGCTCGTATTTCGGGCGTTGGGTGACGGACCTGGCCGGCGCGCTACGGCGAGCGGGCCGGCCGGAGACGGAAGCCCGGCGACTGGCCGAAGAATGTGTTGCCGGCATTCAGGGCGCGCTTACGCTGGCGCGCGCCTTTGACGACCCCGCGGTGTTTTCCCGGACCATGACGAATATCAGCGAACGGCTGGGCGTCGCCGGCACCTGACTTGTCCAGACGTTGGTTCAGGCCGCGTCCAGGCCTTCGAAGATCAGGCTGTGATGCACGGCAGCACCCGCGGTGACACCATCGGCGGAGGCCCAGGTGGCATTGTGCATGCCGCGCGCCGCGTCGCCGGCGGCAAAGACGCCGGGCACGCTCGTCGCCTTCTTGCCGTCGGTGACGATGATCGGACCGAAGAAACCGTCTTCGAAGCTGCACCCCAGCCGTTCAGCGAGCGGGCTGGCCATCACCGTGCGCGGTGTCAGGTAAAGCGCCGCCATGGCGATCCGCCGACCGTCGGCGAGCACGACTGCCTGCAGCGTCCGCTCTTCGCCGTCCAGGACCGCGATGCGTGATGGTTCGATGGTGACGCCGCGTCGCGCGAGCTTCGCCAGCACACCAGCATCAGGCATCGGCTGGCCGTTGAGGAACAGTGTCGTCGGACCCCATTCGGTGATCATCAGCGCCTTTTCCGCGCAATGCGGCGTGGTGGCCAGCACGCCGAGCGGCGCACCGCCGAATTCGTAGCCGTGGCAATAGGGACAATGCAGCACGCTGACGCCCCAGCGGTCGGCCAGGCCGGGCATATCGGGCAGGATGTCGGTGATGCCGGTCGCCAGCACCAGGCGTGAAGCCTCCAGCATTGGCCCCGATACGAGCGTGACCGTGAAGGCGCCTTCGTGTCCGCGGGCATCCGAGGCTTCGTCCGCGACGAAATAGACATTGGGGTAGGCGGCAAGTTTTTCGCGCGCGGCGGCGATCATGCGCGCCGGCTCGGCGCCATCCTGCCCGAAGAAGCCGTGCGAGGCGGTGGCGAAGCGGTTGCGTGGTTTGCCGGCATCGATCACCGCGACGTTGCGGCGTCCGCGCGCGAGCTGCATGGCGGCAGAGAGGCCGGCATAGGAACCGCCGATCACGACGGCATCGAAGGGTTTTGCAAACATCTGCACATCAGGCTGCATGGGGATTGGCCTTCTTTGTTTTGTTCTGCTTCCAGCGCTCGTGGAAATCCGCCGCGAGGTCGGCCAGCGTCACTTCGCCAAGCCGCTGGATCAGCAATGCCTCCGCCTGGCGGAAAGCGTCGTTCAGCGCAGCGTTGACTGCCTGCTCCACCAGGCAGTCCGGCATTTCCTGGCGGTTGCCGAGCGCGAAGACCATCGGCTCGCCGAGCGCGGTATAGACGTCGCGCAGCGAGACGCTGGAAAGGTCGCGACTGATCGTCCAGCCGCCGCCATGGCCGCGCTCGGACTGAACGATGCCCATGTCGCGCAGGCCCGCCATGATGCGGCGGATCACCACGGGATTGGTGCTCAACGTCTTGGAGAGCTGTTCCGAAGTCATTGGCCGGCCTTCTTCGGCCATGTGCAGCAGGACGTGCAGGACGCCCGAAAGTCGACTGTCGCGTTTCATGCAACTTTATATGTTACGAGAAAGCGCGAGAGTCAAGATTGAGCAGATGAAGAGCGGAAATTCAGCCGTCTTTCAGGAAAGGGCTGGCAGGGGTTATTCGCTCTCACCATCCAGCGCCGGCACGGAAACACCGGCGAGTTCGGCGGCCAGCAGCCTGGCAGCCCCGGCACGTGCGATCCTCAGCATCAGCGCCTTGCGGGTAGCCGCGGCAATGCGGTGTTCCGGCGCGTCCCGCAGCATTTCTGCGCCGTAGCCGTCGGACAGGATGAAGCCGCACTCCTCGGGAAAGATCTCTGCCGGCACGCCTGGGTGCGTGGCGAAGAAGAAGCGGTCGCAATGCAGCCGGTAATCCGGCCATTTGCGGTCGACACGAAAGTCCTCGATCGAAGATTTGACCTCGATGATCCAGATGTCTCCCTGGCGCGTCAGCGCGACGAGGTCGGCGCGCCGTCCGGTCGCCAGCGACAATTCAGGCAGGACATGCGCGCCCATCTGGGTAAGCAGCCGCTGCACGCCACGCCGTACCAGCATGGCGCGCTCCGACTGGCGACCGTCGATCAGCGGATTTTGGGAAAGCGGCGAGACAATGGGCATGATGCATCATGCCCGATTCCGTTCACGGTTTGAACCCTTCAGTCCACCGTCACCAAATCTCCTGCCATCTCCTCCAGGATAGGGCAGTCCGGGCGATTGTCGCCGTGGCAGGCGTGGATCAGCTTGTTCAAGGTCGCCCGCATGGATTGCAATTCACGAACCTTTTCCTCGATCGCCGAGACATGCGCCGAGGCTATCGCGCGCACGTCCTGGCTGGCGCGTTCGCGATCCTGGTACAGCGCCATCAGCTGGCGGCAATCGTCGATGGAAAAGCCGAGATTGCGAGCCCGTTTCAGGAAAGCAAGCCGGTGGACGTCGTCGCTCGAGTAGTCGCGATAGCTGTTGTCCGAACGCTCGGGGGAGATCAGCCCGATCTCTTCATAGTAGCGGATGGTCTTGGCCGGCAGTCCGGAGTGGCGGGCGGCATCGCCGATATTCATGATTTCGTCCTTTGGCGGCCTGCGATGGCGTGTTTGTGAGGCCGCTTTCTTTGTTTTTGCTTGATAATCCTGTGACAGATGTTGCCGAAATGCCATAGCCGGTGCCTTACCGGCAGACACACCCCCCCATATAAGCATCGGCTGCTTGGCAAGCAAAAGAAATGCCAGCATGAATGCGTTAACGATTTTTGTCGAATCGCCGCGGATCAACGGGACGGAGCGTAGAAACTGTTCATGCGCTTGAAATCTGCCATTGTCGTCGCGGCGCTCGCCGCTTCGCTTGCCGGCTGTAGCACCATCGGCCAGATGCGGCTTTTCTCCAACGACTACGGTGGCGTCAGCGATGCGGGCTATCAGCTGCCGCGCATCCCGATCGAAAAGGTGCCGCAGAGGTTCCATCGCCAGATCGTCGCTTACGACACCAATGAGAAGCCGGGCACGATTGTCGTCGATACCGGCAACAAGTTCCTGTATTTCGTGCTGCCTGAAGGCGAAGCCGTGCGCTACGGCATCGGCGTCGGGCGCGAAGGATTCGAGTGGAACGGCACGGCGCACGTCGCGATCAAGCGCGAGTGGCCGACCTGGACGCCGCCATCGCAGATGATCAAGCGCCAGCCGGAACTTGCGCAGTTCCGCAATGGCATGGATCCGGGTCTTAAGAATCCGCTCGGCGCACGCGCGCTCTATCTGTTCAACAAGGGTGACACTGGCTACCGCCTGCACGGCACTCCGGAATGGTGGTCGATCGGCAAGGCGATGTCGTCGGGCTGCATCCGGTTGATGAACCAGGACATCATCGACCTCTACAACCGCGCTGAAGTCGGCGCCAAGGTCATCGTGATGTGATGTAAGCGCCTGCCGCTGAAGGAAGGCGCAAAGCGAGTTTCGTACGCGGACCGTCTAGGCAACACGGACGTCCCAAACAGAAAGCCGGGCATGATGCCCGGCTTTTTGTTGAAGCCATTCCGTCGAAGAGAATCCGTTCCGGAAATGAAAAACCCCGAGATGGTGTCCCGGGGTTTGCACGTTGAAGATGTCGGCGCTTACGACACCTGTTCGACGTGCTCCACTTCGGGCACGAAGTGACGAAGCAGGTTCTGGATGCCGTGCTTTAGCGTGGCTGTCGAGGATGGGCAGCCGGCACAGGCACCTTTCATATGCAGGAACACGGTGCCCTTCTCGTAACCACGGAAGGTGATGTCGCCGCCGTCCTGCGCCACCGCGGGCCGCACGCGCGTGTCGAGCAGTTCCTTGATGGTGACGACGATCTCTGCGTCTTCCTTGTCGTAGAACTCGCCTTCATCGTCGGCGGTGGTGGATGGAGCGGTGCTGGCCATGACCGGCTGGCCGGACATGAAGTGCTCCATGATGGCGCCGAGGATCGCCGGTTTCAGATGCTGCCAGTCGGGACCGTCCTTGGTCACGGTGATGAAGTCGTAGCCGAAGAACACGCCAGTCACGCCCGGAATGTCGAACAGGCGGCCGGCCAGGGGAGAAGCGTCGCGCGCTGCATCGGCGTCGCGGAAATCGGCGGTGCCTTCGCGCAGGACTTCCTTGCCGGGCAGGAATTTCAACGTCGCCGGATTGGGGGTCGACTCGGTCTGGATGAACATGGCGGTCTCCGGCCCGCATCGTGCGGGCGATAGTTTGGAATGGTTCTAAATAAGCCCAATCCGCCGGGCATTCAAGCAAAAGCCGGCAAGGCTGTCGAATCCTAGAGCGTTTCCGTTTTTCACGGAAACGCGGAAACGCTCCAAGTTTTGTTTTCGCCGCATTCTTGTAACGCCAGTTGATCCCACCTGGCTACAAAATGCTCCAATGCTGATATAGGGCGGTCAGGCCAGACTTTCGATGTCGTCGTCGGAAAGGTTTTGCGGCACGACAGTGACCGGGATCGGGAAAGCCGCTCCTTTGCCTGCGATGGACGCAACCAGCGGGCCGGGCCCTTCCTTGCCGGCGCCTGCCGCCAGAACCAGGATGGCGATGTCCTGGTCTTCCTCGATCAGCTTGTGGATCTCTTCGGCGCGCTTGCCTTCGCGGACGACCAGTTCGGGTTCGATGCCGACCTTCTGCCGCACCTTGCCGGCATAGGCGTCGAGCGCGGATCGTGCCGTGGTGTTGGCTTCCTCGCGCATGATCTTTTCCACGCCCAGCCAGTGCTGGAAATCGTCTGGCTCGATGACATAGAGCAACACAAGAACGCCGCCCGTGCTCTGCGCACGTTTCGAGGCATAGGCCACGGCGCGCTCGCATTCCGGCGTGTCGTCGATGACAGCCAGGAATTTGCGGCGGTGGCCGGCTTCACGGCTGAGGCGTTTGGAGACCATAGATGTCCTGTTCGATGGAGCAATTCCAGGAAAAGTGTGTAGCGGTTTTCCGCCCGGAATTGCGTAAAAACAAAGAGTTAGAGAGTTCCCACGCTTCCGTTGAAGAACGGAAACGCTCTAGCTTCGGCTGCAATCTGCCATTCGCGTGGGGTTCCTTGCAAGCGGCCCGCCATGCGGTCAGGCGGAAGGAGTTCGAGACGTTGCCCAAAAAACAAGGGCGGCCGCAAGCAGCCGCCCTGCGATGTTGGGTCAGAGATGGGTTCAGCCTTGCAGCAGGCCGATGATGTCGCGCACCGTCTTCATGTTGGCCTCGGCCAGCACGCCGGCGCGTTCACCGCCATTGCGCAGCACGCCGTCTATATGGCCAGGATCCGCCATGAGGCGACGCATCTCACCGGCGATCGGGGCCATTTTCTCGACCGCAAGGTCGGCGAGCGCCGGTTTGAACACCGAGAACTGCTGGCCGCCATACTCCTTGAGCACGGCTTCCTTGCTGCTGTCGGCGAGCCCGGCATAGATGCCGACCAGGTTTTCCGCTTCCGGACGGCCTGCCAGGCCGGCAATCTCGGAAGGCAGCGCCTCGGGATCGGTCTTCGCCTTCTTGATCTTCTTCGAGATCGTGTCGGCATCGTCGGTCAGGTTGATGCGCGACAGGTCGGACGGATCCGATTTCGACATCTTCTTGGAACCGTCACGCAGGCTCATGATCCTCGCGGCCGGGCCGCCAATGACCGGTTCGGTCAGCGGGAAGAAGCCGTTCACCGTTTCATCGCCCATCTGGATCTCCACGCCGACGCCGAGCTCGGCGATACGGCGCGAGAAGTCGTTGTTGAATTTCTGGGCGATATCACGGGTGAGTTCCAGATGCTGCTTCTGGTCATCGCCAACCGGCACATGGGTGGCGCGGTAGACCAGGATATCGGCAGCCATCAGGCTCGGATAGGCAAGCAGGCCAAGCGAGGCGTTCTCGCGGTCCTTGCCGGCCTTGTCCTTGAACTGCGTCATGCGGTTCATCCAGCCGATCCGTGCCACGCAGTTGAACACCCAGGCAAGCTCGGCGTGCTGCATCACGCGGCTCTGGTTGAAGACGATGTGTTTTTCCGGGTCGATGCCGGCGGCAAGAAAGGCGGCGGTGATCTGCCGGGTCTGGTCCTTGAGATCCTCATGCACGAGCTGGGCGGTCAGCGAATGCAGGTCGACGACGCAGTAGATGCAATCCATCGTGTCCTGCAGCGCGACGAACTTTCGGATCGCGCCGAGATAGTTGCCGAGGTGCAGATTGCCGGTCGGCTGCACGCCCGAAAAGATAAGCGGTTTGAAGGCGGTCATGGTGGTTTCCTTGGCTTGTGGAGGGCCGTTTCGCGCGCGGCGAAATTTCGGACGGCGCGTTATGGACGAAGCGGGCTTCGCGTTCAAGAGGCGGTGGAGTTGCGCGGGTGCGAGAGCTAACCTTCGGCCATAGCTGCCCGCTGGCGACCGCCACCGGCTTTGCGATGGTCCGGCAGGCCGACCAGAATACGATAGGGCGCGGGCCAGAGGTCGGCGAGCATGGCTGCAAGCAGTGACCAGCCTGCGGTGATCGCGACAACCAGGGCGAGTTTGCTCCACAAGGACAGGTCAAGTGGCAGCACATAATACAGCGCCATCACAACGAAGGTCTGGTGGATGATGTAGAGCGGGAAAATCCTGGCATTCAGCCAGGTGAGCGTGGCACTCTTGCGGTTCAGGTGGAGTGCGGCAAAGCCGATGGCGGCAAGGATCACCGTCCAGGCCAGCGAGAAGGTCAGTGCCTTGTAGAGTGCCATCTGCATGCCGCCGGTTTCGCCGCCAATGCCCGCAGCCTTGCTCACCCAGGAATAGCGCCAGAGCAAGGCGGTCAAGGCAGCGGCGAGGACAAGGCTGATCCACCGTTTCGCTACGATGGTGGGCGCTATCGCCTGATGATGTTTGGCGACCAGAAAACCCAGGCCGAACCAGCTTGCCCACACCGCGAACCAGGCACCGTCATTGTAGAGAACGTTGGTTTCGCGCGGGAAGAAGGGCAGAAAGATCAGATGCAGCACCAGCGGCAGCAGCACGAACAGGTAGATGGACGGCGTGCGGGCCGTCCGCTCGAACCAGCCTGCCAGCCCACGGCCCGAAGAGTGGGTGAGGAGCCAGAAGATCGGCGTGCAGATTGCGGTCATCACCAGGAGGTAGGCGACAAACCACATATGCGCCCAGGAAAAGTTGCCAGTCGGATAACGACCCTCAGTGAAGTAGCGCATCACCCAGAATTCCGGCAGCGACCCCTGGAAGCGGCCATCAAGCAGGCGCTCGTACCAGACCTGCGGCACGATGATCACGCACATGGCAAAGATCAGCGGCAGAAACAGCCGCACCAGGCGACCTTTCAGAAATTCTAACGCCGTCTGCGAGCGGAAGGCGAACCAGGTTCCCATGCCGGAGACGAAGAACAGCAGCGCCAGCCGCCATGCCCGGGGAAACAACGTGACCAGCGACAGCGTCTGGCTCTTCTCCGGGCTGTTGAACAGCCAGTCGAGATCATAGAGAAACGCCGCCGACGAATGATAGAGGATCAGCAGGCCGAAGGCCGAGACGCGCAGCCAGTCGATATAGTGAAGCCTGGTATCCTGCATGAGCCCGCGCTCTCTTTGCGCGAGGCTGTGTTGCCTCGGCCGATCCCGCCCTTCTTAGGCGGGAAACCTTAAAAAATCGGGCTGACCGGCTCACTCCATGTCGGTTGGTGCTGCTGGTGTCTTGGCGCCGCCGCGCTTGATGTTGCGACGGATCATGCCGAGATCGGCGCCGCCGATGGCGAACGCGACCACGAAATAGATCACGGCGCCGGCCGCACACAGCGCGGTCAATGTGATCGCCTTGGTGGCCAGATGCGAGGTCGACGACAGTTCCGCGGCGAACCAGTGCGCGCCACAATAGAGCGCAACGCCCATCAGTGCCGCCGCCAGGACCAGTCGTGGGATGCGCTTGAGCAGCGGGATATCGCGGCCCCAGTGACCGCGCCTGATCAGCACGGCAAGCAGCATGACGGCATTGAGCCAGCCCGCCACCGCGGATGCCACCGCTATGCCCGGCGCGCCCATCGACGGAAACAAGGTGAGCGCGACGGCGACGTTCACCACCACCGAAATGGCAGCGAAGATCATCGGCGTGCGCGTGTCTTCACGCGCGAAATAGCCGGGTGTGAAGGCCTTGATCAGCACGAATGCCGGCAGGCCGAGGCCGAAGACGGCGAGGATGGCGGCCACCGTTGGGGTCGAGTTGTTGGCGGCGAAGGCACCACGCTCATAGAGCAGCCGCACGATGGGATCGGACAGCACCAGCAATGCCGCCGCCGCCGGCAACGTCATGAACAGCGTGAACTCGACCGAACGGTTCTGCAGGTTGGCGGCCTCGACCATGTTGCCGGATTTCAGTGCGCGCGACAGCTCAGGCAGGAGCACGATCGCGACTGCAATACCAACCACGCCGAGCGGCAGTTGGTAGACGCGGTCGGCATAGGCAAGCGATGAGACGGCGCTGTTCTGACCGGACGCGATCGCCGTGCCGATCAACTGGTTGATCTGGGTGATGCCGCCGGTGATCGCCGCCGGCAGCGCCAGCCACAGCAACCGTTTCACGTTTGGCGTCATGTGCGGTCGCCGGAAACCGATGCGCATGCCGGCATTGCGAACCGCAATCCAGACGATCGCCAGCTGCACGATACCCGCCGCCAGTACGCCCCAGGCCAGTCCGTAGCCGACATAGTGCGCGTCCTTGCCTTCGTACCAGGCATAGGCAAGCACGGCGATGAGGATGATGTTGAGGAATACTGGCGCCACCGCGGCCGCGAAATAGCGGCGCAGCGAATTCAGCATGCCCGCCATCATGGCGCCGAGCGACATGCAGATCAGATAGGGGAACATGATGGTGGCGAGCCGCACCGTCACGTCGAACTTGCCGGGAATATCGGCGAAGCCCGGCGCCACCAGGTAGCGCACGATCAGCGGCATCGCCAGTTCCATCGCGATGGTCAGCACCAGAAGTACTGAAAACAGCACGCCGAAGACTTCCTCGGAGAAGCGCTTGGCGCCGTCGATGCCGTTCGCCTCGATCTCCTTGGAAAACAGCGGCACGAAGGCGGCGTTGAAGGCGCCTTCGGCAAACAGGCGGCGGAAGGTATTGGGCAGCTGGAATGCCGCGTTGAACGCGTCCGCCACCGGTCCGGTGCCGAGTGCGGCGGCCATGAACATCTCGCGCGTGAAGCCAAGGATGCGGCTCATCAGCGTGCCCGAGGCAACCGTTGCGAATTTCTTGACGAGGCTCATGCAGCGGTCCTGTGCCAGGCACTGGTGAAGAAACGATGGGGCATGGGGGTTCTACCGTTATTCCGCTGCGGCCTTGGTTTTGCCGCGCGCGCCGTGGTTTCCCTCCAGCGTCGCGATCAGCCGCTCGCGGATGGTTTTCAGCCGGCTTGGGCTCTCGATCTTCTGGTTGGTCAGGTCGGTGACGTAGAAGGTGTCGATCACCTTCTCGCCGAAAGTGGTGATGTGCGCCGAGGCAATGTCGAGCGACAGGTCCGAAAGCGTTCCTGTGATCTCGGACAGCAGGCCGGGCCGGTCCAGCCCCTCGACCTCGATCACCGAAAAGCGATTGGACAGCGTGTTGCGGATTTCGGCGCGCGGCTGGATGCGGAACGTCTTGGCGCCACGTTTGGGCTTGGTGCGTTTCTCGATCATTTCCGGCAGCCAGGCGCGGCCGGACAAGACGTCTTCGATCAGCTTGCCGACACGTTCGCCACGCCTGCGCTCGTCTTCGTCGCGGTCGAATTCCCGGTTGATCAGGATCGTGTCCAGGGCACGGCCATCGGCGGTGGTGAAGATCTGCGCGTCGACGATGTTGCCGCCGGCAGCCGCGCATGCCCCTGCAATAACCGAGAGCAGGCGCGGATGGTCCTGCGCCAGCACGGTTACTTCGGTCACCGCCTCGAACTCATGCGTCTTGACCATGGTGGCGAGTTTTTTGCCGGCGGCATCGGCCTCACGCACGAAGGCGGCGTGGCGCAGCTGATCCTTCAGGTCGACGGTGAGCAGATAGTTTTCATAGTGCAGGCCGACGAGACGCTTGCGCTCTTCCTGCGGCCAGTCGGACAAGGCATCCTCCAGCCGCTCGCGCGCTGCAGCCGTGCGTTCGGCACGCGACATTTCGGAGAAACCACCGGTCAGGAGCAGCTCGGTTTCGTAGTAGAGCGTGCGCAGCAGCTGGCCCTTCCAGCCGTTCCAGACACCGGGGCCGACGCCGCGGATGTCACAGACGGTAAGGATGAGCAGCATTTTTAGCCGCTCCACCGACTGCACGACATTGGCGAAATCCTCGATCGTCTTGCGGTCGTTCAGGTCGCGTGTCTGCGCCGTCATCGACATGATCAGATGATTTTCCACCAGCCAGGCAACGGTTTCGGTGTCGGTGGCGGAAAGGCCCATATGCGGGCAGAGCCGCCGGGCGATTTTCGCCCCGGCTTCGGAGTGGTCCTCCGGCCGGCCCTTGGCGATGTCGTGCAGCAGCACGGCGACATAAAGCGCCTCGCGCTGGTTCCTCAATTCACCGATCAGCTTGTGCGAGAGCGGATGGATCTTCTCGCCGCCGCCGCGTTCGATCTCGGACAGCACGTCGATGCAGCGCAACAGATGCTCGTCCACTGTGTAATGGTGGTACATGTTGAACTGCATCATGGCGACGATCTTGCCGAAGTCGGGGATCAGCTTGCCGAGCAGACCGGCCTCGTTCATGCGGCGCAGATTGAGTTCCGGCTGGCGGTCCGAGGTCAGGATGTCAAGGAACAGGCGGTTCGCCTCGGGATCGCGGCGCAGGTTGCGGTCGACCAGCTTGAGTGAGCGGGTCACCAGCTTCAACGCATCCGGGTGGTATTCCAGCGCGTGCCGGTCGGCAAACCAGAACAGCCGCAACAGGTTCACCGGATCGCGGTCGAACACCTTGCTGTCGGCGATGTTGATGCGATCGTTGTCGACGATGAAATCGGCGGTACCGGCCAGCTTGCGGCGGCGTCGCGAGAAAGTCAGGAACAGGCGGTTGAAGCCGGAGACGTGGCTGGCCTGTTCTTCCTCCAGCGCCGCGCAGAAGATGCGGGTCAGGTCGCCGACATCCTTGGCGACCAGGAAATAGTGTTTCATGAAGCGTTCGACGGCCGAAAGGCCGGGATGGCTCTTGTAGCCGAGTCGTTCGGCGATATCGCGCTGGATATCGAAATGCAGCCGCTCCTCGGCCTTTCCGGTCAGGAAATGCATGTGGCAGCGCACGGCCCAGAGGAAGTCTTCGGCCTTCTGGAACTGAGCAAACTCGTCGCTCGTGAACACGCCCTGAGCGACCAGTTCTTCCACCGTACGCTCGCGGTAGAAATATTTGCCGATCCAGAACAGCGTCTGCAGGTCACGCAGGCCGCCTTTGCCGTCCTTGATGTTGGGCTCGACCAGATAGCGGCTCTCGCCGCCCTTGCGGTGGCGTTCGTCGCGCTCGGCCAGCTTGGCCTGTGCGTATTCGGCGCCTGTGTTGCGCACCACTTCGCGGTCGAAGCGGGTGATCAGCTCATCGCACAGCGCCTTTTCGCCCCAGACGAAGCGGGCTTCCAGCACTGCGGTACGGATCGTCATGTCCGACCGCGACAGCCTGAGGCATTCCTCGATGTTGCGGGTGGCGTGACCGACCTTCAGCCCCATATCCCACAGCATGTAGAGCATATATTCGACGATCTGCTCACCCCAGGGGGTCTGCTTGTAAGGCAGCAGGAAAAGCAGGTCGATGTCGGAGCCTGGCGCCAGCGTGCCGCGCCCATAGCCGCCGACGGCGACGATCGCCATGCGCTCGGCGGCGGACGGGTTCTTGGCGCGATAGACATGGCTGACGGCGAAATCGTAGAGCGCGGCGATGATCTCGTCCATCAGATGGGAGAGCCGTGCTGCGCAGGCTGTGCCGCCGCCATCATCCATCAGCAGACGTTCGGCGGCCTTGCGGCCTTCCGCCATCCTGGCCTTGAGCAGCTTCAGCACGGCCGTGCGCACCGCCGCGCCAGATCCATCGCCGCCTGTCTCGGCGGTCAGCGCCGACAGTTCCTCGCGCAGCTGCCTGCCGTCGATGATCTCGTCGAGCTTGAGGGGAATCTTCGCCATTGGCCTTCAGCAGCGCCTTTCCGGCGGCGTCTATAGCCTGTTTTGACGGCTATGGGTATGGGCACGCGCCTGCCTGGAAACGACGCGCGATTTGACTCTTGACCTTCCAGTTACTGGAAGCCCTATCTGCAGTCAAAAAGCGGAAGAACTAAGGGATTCGGACATGACAAAGGCGCATGACGGGCATCACGACCACAGCCACCACCAGCACGCCAAGGATGGGTCGTGCTGTTCGGGCGTCAAGCCTGCGGGCGATGCAACCCCGCGCGATCCGGTCTGCGGCATGGAGGTCAACCCGAACGCCGGCAAGCCGACCCTTGAGCATGGCGGGCGACTTTTCCACTTCTGCTCGGAAGGTTGTCGCGGCAAGTTCGAAGCGCATCCAGAAGAGTTCCTCACCGCCAGGGATCCGGTTTGCGGCATGGATGTGGACCGTGCCAGCGCCAGGTACTTCATGCGCCATGCAGGCGAGAAGCTCTATTTCTGCTCGGAACGCTGCCAGAAGAAATTCGAGGCTGACCCCAAGGCCTATCTCGGCGACCGGCCGACGCCCGCGCCTCTGCCCACGGGTACCCAATACACCTGTCCGATGCATCCCGAGATCATCCGTGACAAACCCGGTTCCTGCCCGATCTGCGGCATGGCGCTGGAACCGATGATGCCGACGGGCGACGAAGGTCCCAATCCGGAGCTGATCGATTTTACCCGCCGCTTCTGGGTAAGCGCCGTGCTCTCCATTCCATTGCTGGTCATTACCATGGGGCCGATGGTTGGCCTGCCATTCCTGCGCGACTGGCTGGGCGAACGGACTGCGGTCTGGGTAGAGCTCGTTCTGGCGACACCGGTGGTGCTGTGGGCGGCGCTGCCCTTCTTCGAGCGCGGCTGGGCTTCCGTCGTCAACCGCAGCCCGAACATGTGGACACTGATCTCGCTGGGTGTCGGCGCGGCCTATATCTACAGCGTCGTCGCCACGCTTTTTCCCGACATCTTCCCGCATCAGTTCCGCGGCCATGGTGGCGCCGTCCCGGTCTATTTCGAGGCCGCCGCCGTCATCATCGCGCTGGTCTTCCTTGGTCAGGTGCTGGAACTGCGCGCCCGAGAAAAGACCGGCTCTGCAATCAGGGCGTTGCTCGACCTCGCACCGAAGACGGCGCGCCTCATCGGCGCGGACGGTTCCGAGAAGGACGTGCCGCTCGACCAGGTCAAAGGTGGCGACCGGCTGCGTGTGCGACCGGGCGAAGCGGTGCCGGTGGATGGCATCGTGCTGGAAGGCCGTTCCTCCGTCGATGAATCGATGATCACCGGCGAAGCGGTGCCGGTCGAGAAGATCGAAGGAGATGCGCTGACCGGAGGCACGCTCAACAAGAATGGTTCGCTGGTCATGCTGGCCGAGAAGGTTGGGTCGGAGACGACGCTCGCACGCATCGTCGAATTGGTCGCCAAGGCGCAGCGCAGCCGCGCTCCCATCCAGAGCCTGGCCGATCGTGTGTCCTTCTACTTCGTGCCGGCGGTGGTGCTGGTCGCCATAATAGCCTTCATTGCCTGGGCGGTTTTCGGGCCCGAGCCCAGCCTGGTGTTCGCCATCGTCGCTGCGGTGTCGGTGCTCATCATCGCCTGTCCCTGTGCGCTGGGACTTGCGACGCCGATGTCGATCATGACGGCGACCGGGCGTGGCGCGCAGGCCGGCGTGCTGATCAAGGATGCCGCCGCGCTGGAACGTTTCGCCTCGGTCAACACGCTGGTGGTCGACAAGACCGGCACGCTGACTGAAGGCAAGCCGAAGCTCACCGACGTCATCGCGACGGACGGCGTGTCCGAAGAGGAACTGCTTGGACTGGCTGCGGCGCTGGAGAAGGGGTCCGAGCATCCGCTCGCCGAGGCGATTGTCGGCGGCGCCGAGGAACGCGGCCTGAAGATCGCGGTCGCCACCGATTTCGAGGCCCTCACCGGCAAGGGCGTGTCCGGCACCGTGTCCGGCCGCAAGGTAGCGCTCGGCAATCCAGCCATGATGACGGAGATCGGTCTGGACGCTGGCACCCTCGCCGATCGTGCTGCGGCGCTGCAGACCGAAGGCAAGACGGCGATGTATGTGGCGATCGACAGCAGGCTGGCGGGCATCGTCGCGGTTGCCGATCCGATCAAGGCAACCGCTGCCGAGGCGATTCGTGCCCTGCACGACCAGAACATCACCGTGGTCATGGCAACCGGCGACAACGAGCGCACCGCCAAGGCGATCGCCAGGCAACTCGGCATCGACCAGGTGCGTGCCAACATGCTGCCCGAGCAAAAGAGCGCGCTGATCGAAGAACTGCGCAGCCGTGGCGGCATCGTCGCCATGGCCGGTGACGGCGTCAATGATGCGCCGGCGCTGGCCGCTTCGGATGTCGGTATCGCCATGGGCACGGGCGCAGACGTGGCGATGGAAAGCGCCGGCATCACCCTGGTGAAGGGCGATCTCACCGGCATCGTGCGGGCGCGCAAGCTCGCCAAGGGCACACTGGCCAACATCCGCCAGAACCTGTTCTTTGCGTTCCTGTACAATGTCGCCGGCGTGCCGGTGGCAGCCGGCGTGCTCTACCCGGTGTTCGGCGCGCTGCTGTCGCCGATGCTGGCCGCGGCGGCGATGAGCCTGTCTTCGGTATCGGTGATTGCCAATTCGCTGAGATTGCGCACACTGAAGCTCTGATTCCTGCGGCATCCGCGCCTCTGGACGGATGCCTGTCCAGGCCCCACTTAGGGGCCTGCAACTAGGAGAAGCGAATGAACCTGATGAAGAAGATTGTCCTCGCCTTGATGGCGGCCGGCATGCTGGTCGCGGTGCTGTTGGAAACTGCACCGGCCTAAGATTGCCGGCGGTGGTCCCGACCAGGGGGACCGATAGATTTCCATCAAAAGCCGGCGGCTTCGTCATGAAGCGCCGGCTTTGTCGTATCTACTCGTCTTCGCCGTGATCGGCCACGCTTGGCGCTGCCAGAAGCAGAGCAGCGCCTGCCAGCGCCGCCACCAGCGATCCGGCGAGGATGCCGACCTTGACCGCGTCCTGCAGGGCCGGGTTGTCGGCAAAGGCCAGCAGTCCGATGAACAGGCTCATCGTGAAGCCGATGCCGCACAAAAGCGCGATACCGGTCATCTGCATCCAGCCGGCTCGTGCCGGCAGGTCGGCCAGTCCGAGCTTGATGGCCAATGCCGAAGCGCCGAGCACACCCACCAGCTTGCCGACGACAAGGCCAGTGGCGACGCCGAGCGTCAGCGGTTCGACCAATGTCGCAGGCGTGAAGCCGGCCAGCGAAACGCCGGCATTCGCAAAGCCGAAGATCGGAATGATGATAAGCGGCACGAAACGGTGCAGCGCGTGCTCCAGCCGGTGCAGCGGCGAATGTTCCAGGTCGTGGGCGATGCCGGGCGTTGCCCTGAGCGGAATGGTCAGCGCCAGCGCGACGCCGGCGAGCGTGGCGTGCACGCCTGACTTCAGCACTAGCACCCACAACACCGCGCCGAGCACGAGATACGGCACGAGCGACAACACGCCCATGCGGTTGAGTACGATCAGCACGACGATGACGGCGAGCGCGGCCGCGAGATAAGCCAACGACAGCCCGCTCGTGTAAAACAGCGCGATGATGATGACGGCGCCGAGATCGTCGATGATGGCGAGCGCGGTCAGGAACACCTTGAGCGAGGCGGGGACGCGGTTGCCGAGCAGTGAAAGCACGCCAAGCGCGAAGGCGATGTCGGTTGCGGTCGGGATCGCCCAGCCGGGCAGAGCCGCAGCATTGTCCCGGTTGATGGCGATGTAGACCAGCGCCGGCACGACCATCCCGCCAGCCGCCGCGATGCCAGGCAGCATCCGGCGCGGCCATGTCGACAGCTGGCCATCCAGCACCTCACGTTTGATCTCCAGGCCGACGAGCAGGAAGAACACCGCCATCAGCGCATCATTCACCCAGTGCAGCACGCTGAGCGGGCCGAGATAGGCATGCAGTGCGGCGAAATAGGTCTCCGCCAGCGGCGAGTTGGCAACGATCAGCGCAAGCGCCGCCGCCGCGATCAGGATGATGCCGCCCGCGGCCTCGCCGTCCAGGAATTCGCGGAAAACCGAGATGGGACGCGGGTTGTCATTCACCATGTCTGCTCCTTGACCAATTCCAGCAAAAAGTGCGTAGCGGTTTTGCGTCCGGAATTGCGTAAAACAAAAAATTAGAGCATTTCCACCGTTCCGCGAAAACGGAAACGCTCTGGATCGGGTTGTGGCTGGACCGATGATGCCGAAGGCAGGACGATGCGGCAAGCAAAGCCGCGTCGTCTGCGACAATAATGGCTAGTTCAGACGGATTTTCGCTGGGAAATCAGCGCGGCGCACGTTTGGCCAGGATGCGCTGCAGCGTGCGGCGATGCATGTTCAGCCGGCGCGCGGTCTCCGAGACGTTGCGTTCGCACATTTCATAGACACGCTGGATGTGTTCCCAGCGCACGCGGTCGGCCGACATCGGATTTTCCGGTGGCACGACGCGTTCGGCGCCGGTGCGCGTCAGCGCTGCAAAGATATCGTCGGCGTCGGCCGGCTTGGAAAGATAGTCGATGGCGCCGAGTTTCACCGCCGTCACCGCGGTGGCGATGTTGCCGTAGCCGGTCAGTATGATGGCGCGCGCATCAGCGCGTTTCTCACGGATCGCGGCAACCACGTCGAGCCCGCTGCCGTCGCCGAGACGCATGTCGACGACAGCATAGGCGGGCGGATTGGCCCGCGCTTTCACCAGCGCTTCCTCGACGCTTTCGGCAGTCTCGACCACAAAACCACGTCCTTCCATGGCGCGTGCGAGGCGGGTGAGAAATGGCTTGTCGTCCTCGACGATCAACAGCGAGGTATCGTCGCCCGTCACCATGCTGCCCTGGGCATCTTCACCGCTCATGATGGTCCTTGTCCTTGTTCTTTATTTTTTCGGCTCAGATATAGCGACTAAGCCGGAATTGTCCAATTTTGAGCAGTTTTGAGCCCGGTTTCGAGGGCGTTCTGCGCTATTCCGCCGCATCGAAACCAGCAGGATGCATCGCCGCTGCATTGACGAACACCTCGCGCGGCCAGTCGATGCGCACCACGGCCCCTTCGCCGGGACCGCCCGAATTCTGGAACTCGATGTTCGCGCCCGAACGTTCGATCAACGTCTTGGCGATGAACAGGCCGAGCCCGAGCCCGCCGCCGCCACGCTCGGTTCCTTGCCTGGTGGACATATAGGGCTCACCGATGCGGTCGATGATCTCCGGCGGGAAGCCGCTGCCGTCGTCGGTGATCGACAGCGTGACGCGCTGCTCGTTCCAGCCCCAGCGCACGGTGATCGACGAGCGGGCGAAGTCGACCGCGTTCTCGACCAGATTGCCGAGCCCATAGAGCACGCCGGGATTGCGGCGGCTTACCGGCTCGGTGCCGATGCATTCGCCCGGCTGCAGGTCGATCTTGATGCCGAAGTCGCGATGCGGGGTCACCACTTCCTCGACCAGCGAAGTCAGCGACAGCTGTGCGAGAAGCGGTTCGCCTTCCGAGGAGAGATTGGTCAGGCGTTTCAGGATCTCGCGGCAGCGCTCGCTCTGTGTGCGCAGCAGCGATACGTCCTCGCGGTACTTGGGGTCCTTGCCCAGCGACTTCTCCATCTCGCGCACCACCAGCGTGATGGTGGCGAGCGGGGTGCCGAGTTCATGTGCGGCCGCGGCTGCCAGGCCGTCGAGTGCCGAAAGGTGCTGTTCGCGCTGCAGCACCAGCTCGGTGGCGGCAAGCGCGTTGGCGAGCTGGCGCGCTTCCTTGGCGACGCGGAAAGCATAGATGCCGGTGAAGGCGATCGAGCACAGAACTGCCACCCAAACACCTGCCACATAAGGAACGGGCATCACCAGTGTGATGGTTTCATACCAGGGCAGGGGTTCGTGAAAAAACACCAGCAGCGTCGCCGCGGCCACGACCAATACACCGAGAACTGCGGTGAGCCGCTGCGGCAACGACGTTGCCGAGATGACCACCGGCACAGTGAGCAGCAGCGCGAACGGGTTGGTGAGGCCGCCGGTCAGATAGAGCAGGCCCGAAAGCTGCAGACTGTCGAACACCAAGATGCCGAAGGCGGCCGGCGGTGCCAGCCGGTGAGCCGCGGGGTAGCGGAAGGCCAGGAAAAGGTTCATCCAGGCCGAACAGGCGATCAGTGTGAAGCAGAAGCTCACCGGCAGTGGGAATTTCAGCACATAGGCAACGACCAGAACGGTGATGCTCTGGCCGACGATGGCCAACCAGCGCAGCCAGATCAATGTGTTGAGCCGCAACCGGTCCGTCGGCTGGAAGTCGGGAGAGCGCTGGATCTTGATCATCAGGCTTTCTAGCGCATGACCCCGAAAATCGGAATCGATTTTCGGAAAGGATCATGCGCCAAATCAAAGTGTTAGAGCGTCCTTTGCGCGTCCAAATGGACGCGCGGCGCTCTAGAGCAATTCCAGGAAAAGTGTGTAGCGGTTTTCCGTCCGGAATTGCGTCAGAACAAGGATATGGACAGCGTGCCGGGCCGCGCCGGTTTCAGGTGCCGCGGGGCTTGGCGCGGCTGGTGGCCACTGCCATGAGCGGGTTTTCAGGCCAGACATGTTTCGGATAGCGGCCGCGCATGTCTGAACGGACGTCGGCCCAGGAGCCGCGCCAGAAGCCGGGCAGGTCGCGTGTCGTCTGGATCGGCCGATGCGCAGGCGACAGCAGCTCCAGCGTCAGTGGCACGGTGCCGTTGGCAATTGAGGGGTGGTGGTCGAGGCCGAACAGTTCCTGCACGCGAACGGCCAGCACCGGTGCTTCACCGTCATAACGGATCGGCACGTGGCTGCCGGACGGCGCGTCGAAATGGGTTGGAGCAAGCACGTCGATCCTGCGCTGAAAGTCGTGCGGCACCAATGCGGTCAGGCCGCCCGTCAATGCGCCGCCCGAGATGGCGTTGAGGGAAGCCGCGCCGGTCAGGAAGGGCGCCAGCCAGTCATCAAGCCGCTCGATCAGCGCTTCATCGGTCATATCGGGCCATGGAGCGCCGAGACCGCGATGCAGCCAGGCAAGGCGGTTGCGCAGGCTTTCGGCCTCCTTGTTCCACGGCAGCAGTGCCAGGCCGTGTTCGCGGATCGCTGCGATGACGGCATTGTCGGCATCTGCTCCCTTTGGCGCGGGCAACATTCTCTCGGCCAGCACGATGGCTCCAAGGCGAACCGTCTCGCGCACGCGCACCGAGCCCTTCTCGCGATCGAAGCTGGTTTCACCGCGCGTTTCGATGCGGTCGGAAAGCGCTTCGCGGATTTCCAGCTCGCTCACCGGTGCTGCAGCGGTGATGCGGGCGTTCTGCGCCCTGCCCTGCAGGTCGGCGACGACCAGAAATGTCTCGCCAGCGAGCGGATCGGCCGCATCCAGCATCGCGCCGGAACCATTGGCGAGTACGAAGCGCCCGCGCTCGCCACGCGCCCTGGCGACACGGTCGGGCCAGGCATTGAGAAGCAGCGCGCCCGTGCTGGCCGCATCGGCCGCCCTGGAAGAAACAGAGCGTGCCAGCCTGTCGGCCAGTTGCCGCGCAGCGTTGGCGCGCGGCGAACGATCGGAACCGAAACGCATCAGGCGCCGTTCCAGGTCGGCGCTGTCGCCACCCAGTCCGCGCTCGGTGAGAAGAACCGCCAGCCGCGCCGCGTCGGCTGCACGGCCGTGGTTGGCCGCTTCGGCCACCATATGGGCGAGCCGCACCGGCAGCGCGAGCTTGCGCATGGCGGAACCGGCTTCGGTCAGGCGTCCGGCATCGTCGATCGCATGCAGGGCCCTCAGCAGGGTCCGCGCTTCGGCCAGTGCCGGCGCAGGCGGGGCATCCAGGAAGGAAAGGCTGGCGGGATCTGCGACACCGAAAGCGGCGCAGTCCAGCATCAGGCCGGAAAGATCGGCTTCGAGAATCTCGGGCGGCGTGAAGGCCGGCAGTGCTGCGGTCTGCTCTGCACGCCAGAGCCGAATGGCAACACCCGGCTGTGTGCGCCCGGCGCGGCCGGCTCGCTGTTCAGCGGAGGCGCGCGAGGCGCGCACTGTTTCCAGCCGCGTCAGGCCGCTCGCCGGTTCATATTTCGGCAGTCGCGACAGACCGGAATCAATGACCACGCGCACGCCGTCGATGGTGATCGAAGTTTCGGCGATTGCGGTCGCCAGCACCACCTTGCGCCGCCCTTCCGCCGCCGGGCGAATGGCTGCGTCCTGCGCCTTGCCATCGAGCTGGCCGTAGAGGGGAACGACATCGGTGTCGGTGCCGACGCGACCTTCGAGTTGTGCCGCCGTGCGTTCGATCTCGCGCTGCCCGGGCAGGAAAGCGAGGACGCTGCCGGTTTCATCAACCAGTGCCGTTCGCACCGCCTTGGCCATCGCTTCTTCGATGGGTATGCCGGAGGGGCGCTCGTCGTAACGGATCTCGACGGGAAAGCTGCGACCCTCGCTTTCGATGACCGGAGCGTCGGACAACAGCTTCGCCACACGTGCGCCGTCGAGTGTGGCCGACATCACCACAAGGCGCAGGTCCGGCCGTAGTGCACCTTGGACGTCGAGGGCGAGCGCCAGTCCGAAGTCGCCGTCCAGCGAACGCTCGTGGAATTCGTCGAAGATCACCGCCGACACACCCGGCAGTTCCGGGTCATCGAGGATCATGCGCGCCAAAACGCCCTCGGTGACGACGAGGATGCGTGTCTTGGCCGACGTGCGGTTCTCCATGCGCATGGCGTAGCCAACCGTGCCGCCCGGCTCCTCGCCGAGCAGGCCGGCCATGCGCCTCGCCGCTGCGCGGGCGGCAAGCCTGCGCGGTTCGAGCAGCACGATCTTCCCGGAGCCGAGCCAGGAGGCGTCGAGCAGGGCGAGCGGCACCAAAGTCGTCTTGCCTGCTCCCGGCGGTGCGACCAGCACCGCGCTGCTGCCGGCGCCGAGCACATTGGTCAGCGCGGGCAGGACAGCAGTGACAGGCAGGTCGGGCAGGCGTGGCGTGCTCATCTGCCAAACGCGCCCGAGCGCCGGTAACGGAGGCACGCTTCAGACATGGAAGGCGGCCTCAGGCCGCCTTCTTGCGGGCAAGCCGCGCCTTGATGCTGTCGACGTCGGCACGCGGCGTCGCTGCAAACAGCGTCTTGGTATAGCTGTGCTGCGGGTTGGCGAAGACCTCGTCGCGCGGGCCGTATTCGACGGCCTCGCCGAAATACATCACCATGACATCGTCGGCGATGTAACGGACCACCGACAGGTCGTGGCTGATGAAGACATAGGTCAGCTGGAACTCGTCCTGAAGGTCCGCAAGCAGGTTGAGCACCTGTGCCTGCACCGAAAGGTCGAGCGCCGAAACGGGCTCGTCCAGCACCAGCAGGCTCGGGTTCAGCATCAGGGCACGCGCAATTGCGATGCGCTGCCGCTGGCCGCCGGAGAACATGTGCGGATAGCGGTTGTAATGCTCCGGTCCCAGGCCGACCTTCTTCAGCATCGCCATGGCGCGGTCACGTCGCTCCGAAGCCGGAACGTCGGTGTTGATCACCAGCGGCTCACCCAGGATATCGCCGATCTTCTGGCGCGGGTTGAGCGATCCATACGGATTCTGGAACACGATCTGCACCTTGCGGCGCATCTCCTTGGAAAGTCCATCCTTTGCGATGTCGACCTTCTTGCCGTCGATCAACAACTCGCCAGCGCTGGGCGCATCGATCAGCGTGATGATGCGCGCCAGCGTAGACTTGCCGCAGCCGGATTCACCAACGATGGCCAGCGTCTTGCCCTTCTCCACCGAGAACGACACACCCTTGACTGCATGCACGGTTCGAGCCGGACGGAACATGCCGCCGCCGACATGGTAGTCGCGCTTGAGGTTCTTTCCTTCGACGACGACGGTCATGACGCGGCTCCCGAAACGGCGGGCTCGAACAGCATGTCGGACACGGTCGGCAGCCGGTTGCCGGTGGCGTTGTCCGGCAATGCCGAAAGCAGGGCGCGCGTATAGTTGCTTTTCGGGTTCTCGAACAGCGACAGCACGTCGGCCTCTTCCATCTTCGTGCCCTTGTACTGCACGACGACGCGGTCAGCCGTTTCGGCAACCACGCCCATATTGTGGGTGATCATGATGAGGCCCATGCCATGTTCGGCCTGCAGCTTCATCAAGAGATCGAGGATCTGCTTCTGGATCGTCACGTCGAGCGCAGTGGTCGGCTCGTCGGCGATCAGGAGCTTCGGGTTGCAGGCAATCGCCATGGCGATCATGACGCGCTGGCACTGGCCGCCCGACATCTGGTGCGGGAAGGAATTGAGCCGCTCCGTAGGTTCGGGAATGCCGACAAGTGTGAACAGCTCGATGGCGCGGGCGCGACGCTGGGCCTTGTCCATGCCCATATGAACGCGCAGCACCTCTTCGATCTGGTAGCCCGCCGTGAAACACGGGTTGAGGCTGGCGATCGGCTCCTGGAAGATCATCGAGATGTCCTTGCCGATGATCTTGCGTCGTTCGGCCGGATCGAGTGCCAAAAGGTCTGTGCCGTTGAAGCTCATGCGGTCGGCTTTCACCGTCGCCGAGGGCGGCAGCAGGCCCATCACCGCCAGCATCGATACCGACTTGCCGGAGCCGGATTCACCGACAATCGCCAGCACCTCGCGCGGTTCGATCGAAAGGTCTATGCCTTTCACCGCCATGAACGGCCCGCTCGACGTGTCGAACGAGACCGTCAGGTTCTTGATCTCTAGCAATGCCATGTCACGACCTCTTCAGCTTGGGGTCGAGCGCATCGCGCAGACCGTCGCCGATCAGGTTGATGGCGAGCACGGTGATCAGGATGGCGAGGCCGGGGAATGTGACGACCCACGGCGCACGCAGGATGAATTCGCGTGCAGAGGCGAGCATGGTGCCCCATTCCGGCGTCGGCGGCTGCGCGCCCATGCCAAGGAAGCCGAGCGCGGCGGCTTCCAGGATGGCGTTGGAGAAGGACATCGTCGCCTGCACGATCAGCGGCGCCACGCAGTTCGGCAGGATCGTCACCAGCATCATTCTCCAATGGCTGGCGCCGGCGACCTTGGCCGATACGACATATTCGCGGTTCTTCTCGGCCATGACGGCGGCGCGGGTGAGGCGCGCGAAGTGTGGCTGCAGCACCAGTGCGATAGCCAGCATGGCGTTGAACAGGCCAGGCCCGAGGATCGCCACAAGCACAAGTGCAAGCAGCAGTGACGGGAAGGCGAGGATGATGTCCATGACGCGCATGATCAGCGCGTCGACCCAGCCACGGAAATAGCCGGCCAGTACGCCGAGCACCACACCCGAGGACAGAGCGAAGACGACGACGATAAGGCCGATGAACAGCGAGTAGCGTGCGCCATAGATGAGGCGCGAGAGGATGTCGCGGCCGACCGCGTCGGTTCCAAGCAGGAAGGCCGACTTGCCACCATCCTGCCACGCTGGCGGGGTGAGCAGGGCGTCGCGGTACTGTTCATCCGGCAGGTGCGGTGCAACCAGCGGCGCAAAGATGGCCATCAGCACGAGGAGGGTGAATACCACCAGGCCGATGACGGCGCCGGTGTTCATGGAATAGTAGTGCCAGAATTCGGCGAATGCACGCTGCTTGGGGCCGGATGGCACGGTCGCGGCGGTGGTTTCGCCTGCTGTTTGATCTGTCATGTCACTGCACCCGGATACGTGGGTTGATGACGGCATAGAGCACGTCGACGACGAGATTCACGGCCATGACGATGAGGGCGATGATAAGCAGCCCGCTCTGCACGACGGCATAGTCGCGCTTGCCGATGGCGTCGATCATCCATTTGCCGATACCCGGCCAGGAAAAGATCGTCTCGGTCAGGATGGCGCCGGCCATCAGTGTGCCGACCTGCAGGCCGATCGTGGTGATGACCGGGATCAGCGCGTTGCGGAAAGCGTGCAGGCCGATGACGCGACGCGGCGACAGACCCTTGGCGCGCGCTGTGCGGACATAGTCCTCGCCAAGCACCTCGAGCATCGCCGAGCGCGTTTGTCGCGCGATGACCGCGAGCGGAATTGTGGCGAGCACGATCGATGGCAGGATCAGATGGCTGAGCGCAGACCAGAACGCCCCGGGTCGGCCGGAAAGCAGGCTGTCGATCAGCATGAAGCCGGTGACGGGTTTGAAGAAGAATTGCAGGCCGATGCGGCCAGAAACGGGCGTCCAGCCCAGATAACCGGAGAAGAAGATGATGAGCAGCAGGCCCCACCAGAAGATCGGCATCGAGTAGCCTGTCAATGCCACGCCCATGGTGGCCTGGTCGAACCAGGAGCCGCGCTTGACGGCGGCGAAGATGCCGGCGGGAATGCCGATGAGGATGGCGATGATCATGGCGACGAGAGCAAGCTCGAGCGTCGCCGGGAACAGCGTCATGAATTCGCCGAAGACCGGTCGCTTGGTGGAGAGCGAGATGCCGAAATCACCACCGAGTACACGGACGATATATTCGTAATACTGCACGACGTAGGGTCGGTTGAAACCGAAACGTTCGATCAGTTCGGCATAGCGTTCGGGGCTCACGCCGCGCTCGCCAGCCATAGCGAGGATCGGATCTCCTGGAAGCAGGCGCACAAACGCGAAGGCCGCCAGCGAGATGCCGAAGATGGTTGGCACAATGAGTGCCAGCTTGTGGAGTAGATAGCGGAACATGGACCTTAATAAAACGGCGGCGCTGAAAGTCCAGCGCCGCCGTTCCCTATTTCGCGTTGAAAGCCTTATTCGGTAACGTCAACACCGTCGAAACGGTGAATACCGAGCGGATCCATGGCGAAACCGACGACTTTCTTGTTCATCGGCATGAACACCTTGGAGTGAGCGATCGTCAGCCATGGGGCCTCACGCTTGAACACTTCCTGGGCCTTCTCGTAGATCTCGGTGCGCTTGGCGACGTCCGTGGTGGCCTTGCCCGCCTGGAGCAGGTCCTCGAACTCCTTGTTGCACCAGATCGCATAGTTGGACTGACCGATGGCCGAGCAGCCGAGCAGGAACAGGAAGTTGTCCGGGTCGCCGTTGTCGCCGGTCCAGCCGAGCTGGAAGGCGCCGTCACGATCCTTGGCCTTGCCGCGTTCGCGATATTCGGTCCACTCATAGGAGACGATCTCGGCCTTGACGCCAACCTTGGCGTAGTCGGCCTGGATCATCTCGGCGACGCGCTGCGCACCCGGGTTGTACGGACGCGACACCGGCATGGCCCAGATCTTCATCGAGAGATCCTTCACGCCCGCGTCGGCCAGCATCTTCTTGGCCCCTTCGGGATCGTACGGATCGTCCTTGATGTTCTTGTTGTAGGACCACATCGTCGGCGGGATCGGGTTGACGGCCACCTGGCCAGCACCCTGATAGACAGCGTCGATGATCGCCTGCTTGTTGACGGCCATGTTGAGGGCCTTGCGGACCTCGACCTTGTCGAACGGAGCGACCGTCGTGTTGTAGGCCATGTAGCCGACGTTCAGGCCTTCCTGCTCGGCGACGTTGAGGTTGGTGTCAGCCTTCAGGCCGGCGATGTCAGCCGGTGCCGGATAGGACATGATATCGCATTCGCCGGCCTTCAGCTTCTGCGCGCGCACGGCCGCATCCGGCGTGATGGCGAAGATCAGGTCGTCGATCTTCTGGCGCCCGCCGAAATAGCCGTCCCAGGCCTGATAGCGGATGACAGCGTCAACCTGGTAGTCGACGAACTGGTAAGGGCCGGTGCCGACCGGCTTCTGCGAGAACTGCGGCAGGGTGCCGGCCTTCTCGAGCTGGTCGGCATATTCCTTCGACACGATCGAAGCGAAGTCCATGCCGAGGTCCGGCAGGAAAGCCACTTCCGGCTTGTTCAGCACGAACTTGACGGTGTGGTCATCGACAACGACGATTTCCTTCAGAAGATCCGGGAAACCCATGCCGGCGAAGTATTCCCAGCCGGTGCCGGCCAGGTAGCTGTACCACGGGCTTTCTTTTTTCCACTGACGCTCGAAGGAGAACTTCACGTCTTCAGCAGTGAGCTCGCGGGTCGGGGTGAACCAGTCGGTCGTCTGGAACTTCACGCCCTTGCGTAGCTTGAAGGTGTATTCCTTGCCATCGTCGGACACTGTCCAGCTCTCGGCCAGGCCGGGCGAGATGGTGGTCTTGCCGTGGTCGAATTCGACCAGACGGGAATAGATGGTACGCGATGACGCGTCGAAGTCATTGCCGCCGCTCCACGGCGACGGGTCGAAACCCGCTGGCGACGCTTCCGAGCAGTAAACCAACTGCTTGGCGTTCGCCATCCCACCCATGACGGTTGCGGCCAGCAACGCGGCCGCAAAAGTCAGTTTCGTTTTCATTGAGCACTCCCTGGTGTTCTGCCAAGCCCCTCTAGGCTCGCGAAGCGCGCATATAAGCACCGTTTTTGCGGCATTGGAACTACCTGTCTGTCACCCATCCTGTTATGGAAATAAAATTCTATAAAGTGTCAAACATCTGATAACATTATTGCTTCAACCGTCCATCACGGGAATATGAAGGCCCGTATCTTTCGTTGAAGTGCAAAAACCTCCTACAGCTATTTGCGACAGAAAAGGACGCGCCCAGTGGGGTGTCGGCGCCCTGTTGCAAATTCCGGCCAAGCTGCCGTTGGGGCAAGACTTGCACGCGAGCGAATAGTCGCAATACATAGTCGGCAGCAGGGTTTTTCGGCGCGAACAGCGCCAGTCGCACGGCGCAGCAGCCCCCGCCCAAGAGGGGTCGAGCCGACCCATATCGTCGAGGGAGGAACAGGTGGCGAAGGCAACGAAGACAGCAGGCTCAGTGAAGTCGACGGCCAAGGCAAAGGCGCCTGCCGAAACAAAGCCTGCGGCGGCAAAGCCGACCCAGGCCAGTGCAAAGACGCCGGCCGCCGGCAAGACGGTCAAACCGGCAGCCGCCAAGGCGGCGCCGACGACCAAGCCTGCCGCGAAGCCGGCCGCTTCCAAGGCCGCAACTGCAAAGCCAGGCGTCGCCGCAGCAGCGAAAACCGCCGCCGCTCCGGCTGCCAAAGCGGCCGCACCTTCCAGGAAAGCAGTCGCGTCAAAGCCGATCGAGAAAGCCAAGGCAGCAAAGCCAGCTGCAACAGCGGCAACAAAAACAGCTTCAGCTACCGCCAAGCCGGCGGCCAGGGCGGCAAAACCTGCTGCCAAACCAGCCGCGACCACGAAATCGACCGCCGCCCAACCTGCCGCGAAGAAGGCCCCCGCCAAGGCCGGCAAACCGGCCAATGCGCCAAAGGCGTCAGCAGCCAAACCGGCAGCGCTTCCCAAGGCCATCGCCTCACTCGCCGCAGGTCAGCCGGCGAAGCCGTGGCTTGCCAGCTATGCGAGCGTCGTTCCGGCGGAAATCGCCGGCCTGCCGGCGGAGTCCATCGGCGATCTCCTGGTCACTGCGTGCAAGCAGTTCGCCTCACATCCAGCCTATACCTGCATGGACAAGACCATGACTTATGGCGAGCTGGAGCGACATTCGACCGCCTTTGCGGCCTATCTGCAGTCGAAGGGGCTGGCCAAGGGCGCTCGGGTCGCCATCATGATGCCGAACGTTTTGCAATATCCGGTCGCGATGATGGCGGTCCTGCGGGCCGGCTATACGGTGGTCAACGTCAATCCGCTCTACACCCCGCGCGAACTCGAGCACCAGCTCAAGGATTCCGGTGCGGAAGCGATCATCATCCTGGAGAATTTCGCCACCACGCTGCAGGCAGTCATTTCCCGCACGCCGATCAAGCATGTCGTCGTTGCTTCCATGGGCGACATGCTGGGCGGCCTCAAGGGCATGATCGTCAACCTGGTCGTGCGCAAGGTCAAGAAACTGGTCCCGGCCTGGTCGCTGCCAGGGCATGTCAAATTCCCGGCGGCTCTCCGCGAGGGGGCCGGCAAGGCTTTCAAGGCGGTTGCCGTCACGCGCAATGACGTCGCCTTCCTGCAATATACCGGCGGCACGACCGGCATTTCGAAGGGCGCTACCCTGCTGCACAGCAATGTACTGGCCAATGTCGAGCAGAACCGCCTGTGGCAGGAAACGGCCTTCGTCAAACGGGCGCGGCCGGATCGCCTGATCTTCGTGTGCGCGTTGCCGCTCTATCATATCTACGCTCTGACGGTGAATGCGCTGATGGGCATGCAGCAGGGCGCGCAGAACATCCTGATCCCGAACCCGCGCGATATTCCCGGCTTCGTGAAGGAACTTCAGAAATATCCGGTCAACGTCTTCCCCGGGCTCAACACTTTGTTCAACGCGCTGCTCAACAACGAGGACTTCCGCAAGCTCGACTTCAAGCCGCTGCTCCTGGTCTTTGCCGGCGGCATGGCGGCGCAGCGCCCGGTCGCCGAACGCTGGAAGCAACTCACCGGCGTCAACATCTCGGAAGGCTACGGCCTGTCGGAGACGTCGCCGGTCGCTACGGCCAACCGCTTCGACGCCGATGAGTTCACCGGAACGATCGGCCTGCCGATCCCGTCGACAGAAATCTCCATCCGCGACGAGGATGGCAATCCGGTACCGCTTGGCGAAGTCGGCGAAATCTGCATCAAGGGGCCGCAGGTCATGGCCGGCTACTGGAACCGACCCGACGAGACCGACAAGGTGATGACGGACGACGGCTACTTCAAATCCGGCGACATGGGCTTCATGGACGACAAGGGCTACACCAAGATCGTCGACCGCAAGAAGGACATGATCCTGGTCTCCGGCTTCAACGTCTATCCAAACGAGCTCGAGGAAGTCGTCGCCCAGCATCCGGGCGTGCTGGAAGTCGCGGCGATCGGCGTTCCGGACGAGAAGTCCGGCGAGATTCCAAAGCTCTTTGTCGTCAAGAAGGATCCGGATCTCACCGCCGAGGCGCTGCTGGAATATTGCAAGCAGAACCTCACCGGCTACAAGCGACCGAAATACATCGAGTTCCGCACGGAACTGCCGAAGACCAATGTCGGCAAGATCCTGCGGCGCGAGCTGCGCGGATAGGATTTGAGCGCCATAGTCCCTGGGTCCAAGGTCGCCAAGCACGGTTGCGGGTATAGCAGCAGCCGTGCGAAATTGGCTGCCCGACCTTGGAGTGTTTCCGTTTTTACGGAATCGCGGAAACGTTCTAAGTTTTTGTTTTCGTCCGCATTTTTGCGATGCCAAGTGACCCCGCCTGGCTGCAAAATGCCCTAGGAGATTCGCCGATGGCGCCGAGATCACCCGCTTTCCTGTTCCTGCTGTTGCTGGCCGGCTGCGCTGGTGATGCCTCGCTGGTATCGCGCCAGGATGCGGCCGTGCAGACGTCGATCCAATACGACAAGATCGAATGCAAGAAGCTGATCGCCCAGCGCAACGCGGTCGCAAGCGCCGGCGGCGTCGCCACTGATGCCAAGCCGGTGTTTGCCGAAACTCCGCTCGGACTTGGTCCGGTTCTGCCGGATATCCGCACGGCGAAAAAGCAGTCGGCAGACCAGGCCGCCGGCCAGGTTGACGCGATGAACCGGTCGCTGATCAGGCGACAGTGCATTCCCAAGCCTGCTGCCTGACCGAACGGCAAGCGTTGCAGCGCTCGCCGATTAATAACCTGCTGCGCGATCGACCGTATTCCGCAACGGTTCGCCGCGTTCGAAGGCCGACATCTGTGCCAGCATGATCGGCACGAGGTGGTTGGGGTCGGATGTCGCCGCCGCATGCGGCGTCACATAGACCTTCGGATGGCTCCACAGCGGGCTGGTCTTGGGCAGCGGTTCGACTTCGAACACGTCGAGGCTGGCTTCCTTCAGGATGCCTTCGTCCAGCGCACGTGCAATGTCGTCATCCTTCTGCAGGCGGCCGCGGCCGGCATTGATCAGCACGGCGCCGCCCAGCCCGTTCCTGCGCCGCAGTTCCTTGAGCAGCCCGTAATTGACGATGCCTTGCGTGGTCGGCGTCAGCGGCAGCAGCACCACCAGGATGTCGGTGGCATTGAGGAACGGGATCAGGCCGCTGTCGCCGGCATAGGTGGTTACACCTTCCATAGGCCGTACGCTGCGTGACCAGCCGTTGACACAGAAGCCCAGCGACAAAAGCACCGAAGCTGCGGCTCTGCCCAGTGTGCCAAGCCCCATGATGCCGACGGAGATGTCGCTGGCCGGCCGCTGCTGTGGTTCGTGCCACGTCTTCTTCTGCTGCTGATAGCGATAGAGCGAGCCCTGCCGATGATGGTCGAGAACGCGCCACACCACATATTCGGTCATGTATTGCGTGAGGTTGTCGGCCACGACCTTGACGATCGGCACATTGGGCAGACCCGGATCGTTGAAGATATGATCGACGCCGGCGCCGATCGAAAAGATGGCGCGCAGGTTCGGCAGGCTGGAAAGCAGGTTGGGCTTGTGCTTCCACACCACCGCATAGGCGATAGAGGGATCATCCTTTCCGGCAGGCTCCGTCACCACGTCGCGCTCGGCTGAAAGCAGTTCGTGCCAGCGCTGCGGATGAAATCCGGTGACCGAGAGCAGGACGCGGCCCTTTTCCAGAACGGACATGCTTCTTCTTTCCCCTCCGAGGAGTTGCAGCCGCTAGAGCGTTTCCGTTAAAACGGAAACGCTCTAGCATTTGTTTCTACGCAATTCCGTACGGAAAACCGCTATGCACTTTTCCTGGAATTGCTCTAGTCGTTGACGGCACCGAGCGGCGCGGTCTCGATGCGGAAAGCGGCCGAGATCAAGGCACGAGTATACTCGGTCTGTGGCCGCTCGAAAATTTGTTCGGATGGTCCAGCCTCGACCACCTTGCCGTTGCGCATGACGATGACGTCGTTGGCGAGTGCCCGGATCACCTTGAGGTCATGGCTGATGAACAGGTAGGCCAGGTTGTGCTTGGCCTGCAGGTTCCGAAGCAGGTCCACCACCTGCGCCTGCACGCTCATGTCGAGTGCCGAGGTCGGCTCGTCCAGCATGACGAAACGGGGTTTCAGCACCATGGCGCGCGCAATCGCCACGCGCTGGCGCTGGCCGCCGGAGAATTCATGCGGATAACGGAAGCGGGTGGAAGCATCGAGCCCGACTTCGGTCAGAACGTCGACGACACGCTGGTCGCGCTCGTCGGCCGTGAGCTTCGGCTCGTGGATCTTCAGCCCTTCCTCGATGATCTCTGCGATCGACATGCGCGGGCTGAGCGATCCGAACGGATCCTGGAAGACGATCTGCAACTCGCTGCGCAACGGCCGCATGGCGCCGAACGAAAGCTTGTTGATGTCGCGCCCGTCGAACTGGATCGCACCCGTCGACGAGATCATGCGCGACAGCGCCAGGCCCAGTGTCGTCTTGCCCGAGCCGGATTCACCGACGACGCCCAGTGTCTGGCCGGCGCGCACGGTCACGTCGATGCCGTCCACGGCCTTCACATGATCGACCACGCGACGGAAGAAGCCCTGCTTGATCGGGAACCAGACCTTGATGTCGTCGCCGCGCATCACCGCCTTGGCATTCGCATCGGCGGCTGGTGGCCGGCCTTTCGGCTCAGCGGCAAGCAGATGGCGCGTATAGGCATGTTGCGGATTTGCGAAGATCTCCTTGGTCGGACCGGTCTCGACGATCTTGCCCTTGGTCATCACGCAGACCCTGTCGGCGATCTTGCGCACGATGCCGAGGTCATGGGTGATGAACAGCATCGACATGCCGTTCTTTTCCTTGAGCTTGGCCAGCAGTTCCAGGATCTGCGCCTGTACCGTCACGTCGAGCGCGGTCGTCGGCTCGTCGGCGATCAGAAGTTCGGGCTCGTTTGCCAGTGCCATGGCGATCATGACGCGCTGGCGTTGGCCACCGGACAGCTGGTGCGGATAGGCGTCGAGCCGCTTCTCCGGTTCCCGGATTCCGACTTCGTTGAGCAGTTCAATCGTACGCTTGCGTGCCTGCGCTTCGCCCATGCCCTGGTGCAGCCTCAGGATCTCGCCGATCTGCCGCTCGATCGTATGCAGCGGGTTCAACGACGTCATCGGCTCCTGGAAGATCATGGTGATCTTGTTGCCGCGCACGCTGCGCAGCTGCCGCTCGTCCAGCTTGAGCAGGTCCTGGCCGCCGAACAGGATCTGGCCTGAAGGATGGCTTGCCGGCGGATATGGCAGGAGCTTCAGCACGGAAAGCGCCGAAACCGACTTGCCGGAGCCGGATTCGCCCACCAAAGCCACCGTCTCGCCCTTGGCGATGTCGAAGGAGATATGGTCGACGGCGGTCGAGATCTTGCCGCCCTGCAGGAAGGCAACCGAAAGATCGCGGACGGAGAGAAGGGGCGTCTCGCTCACTTGAAGGTCTTCCTCGGGTCGAAGGCGTCGCGGGTGGCTTCGCCGACGAAGATCAGCAACGAAAGCATCACCGAAATGACGACGAAGCCGGACAGGCCGAGCCATGGTGCATTGAGATTGCGCTGCCCCTGTTTCAGCAATTCGCCGAGCGAAGCCGAGCCGGGCGGCAGCCCGAAGCCGAGGAAGTCGAGCGATGTCAGCGTCGAGATCGATCCATTGAGGATGAACGGCAGGAAGGTCAGTGTCGCCACCATCGCGTTCGGCAGCAGGTGGCGGAAGATGATCGTGCCGTTCGGCACGCCAAGAGCGCGGGCCGCGTTGACATATTCGAAGTTACGGGCGCGCAGGAACTCCGCCCGCACCACGCCGACGAAGGCGACCCAGGAAAACAGCAGCATCAGCCCGAGCAGGATGAAGAAGCCCGGCGGCAGCACCGCGGCAACGATGAGCAGCAGGTAGAGCACCGGGATCGCCGACCAGATTTCGATGAAACGCTGGAACAGGAGGTCGGTCCAGCCGCCGAAGTAACCCTGGATCGCGCCGGCAGAAACACCGATCAGCGCCGAACCGAGCGTCAGGATCAAGCCGAACAGCACGGAAATGCGGAAGCCGTAGATCACGCGCGCCAGCACGTCACGCGCCTGGTCATCGGTGCCAAGCCAGTTCCAGTTGCCGACGATGCAATCGGGGTCAGCGGTTTTTTGCGGATACTGCGCGCAACGCTTTTCTTCCTCGTACATCCAGGAAGGCTTGGAGGGGGCCGGCTCCGGCACGGCGTTGTTGACTGAACGGAAGGAATAGCGGATCGGTGGCCAGATCATCCAGCCATTGGCGTTGATCTCGTCACGGATCACCGGGTCGCGATAGTCGGTGACAGCGTAGAAACCACCGAATTTTTCTTCCGGATAGGCGACGAGCACTGGAAACAGGATCTCGCCCTTGTAGGAAGCGATGATCGGCTTGTCGTTGGCGATGAGTTCGGAGCCCAGCGACAGCACGAAAAGCACCAGGAAGATCCACAACGACCAGTAACCGCGGCGGTTGGCCTTGAAATTGGCCCAGCGACGCTGGTTGAGCGGCGAGACTTTCGGCCGTCCGACAGGTGCTGCATCGGCGACAGGATTGCCTGCGATATCCGCCATCACACGTCTCTCCGCTCGAAGTCGATGCGCGGATCGATCCAGGTGTAGGTGAGGTCGGAAATCAGGCTGACGAACAGGCCGATCAGCGACATGATGTAGAGATTGGCGAAGACGACGGGATAGTCGCGATCGACCACCGATTTGAAGCCGAGCAGGCCAAGCCCGTCGAGCGAAAAGATGTTTTCGATCAGCAGCGAGCCGGAGAAGAAGGCGGAAATGAACGCGCCAGGGAAGCCGGCGATCACGATCAGCATCGCGTTGCGGAAGACGTGGCCGTACAGCACCTGCCGTTCGGACAGGCCCTTGGCGCGCGCCGTCACCACATATTGTTTGCGGATTTCTTCCAGGAAGGAGTTCTTGGTCAGCAGCGTCGAAGTGGCGAAGGCCGACAGCACCATGGCCGTCAGCGGCAGCGCAAGATGCCAGAAATAGTCGAGAATGCGCTGCGGCCAGGACAGCTGGTCCCAGTTGTCGGATGTCAGGCCACGCAGTGGGAACCAGTCCCAGAACGAGCCGCCGGCGAACAGGATCATCAGCAGGATGCCGAACAGGAAGCCCGGAATGGCATAGCCGATAATGACGATGGCGCTGGTCCAGGTGTCGAAGGAGGAACCGTCCTTCACCGCCTTGCGGATGCCGAGTGGGATCGAGATCAGGTAGGAAAGCAGCGTGATCCAGAGGCCGATCGAGATCGAAACCGGCATCTTCTCAAGGATCAGGCTCACCACCGAAATATCTCGGAAATAGCTGTCGCCGAAGTCGAAGCGGGCATAGTTCCACAACATCAACCCGAAGCGCTCGAGCGGCGGTTTGTCGAAACCGAACTGCTTCTCCAGCTTGGCGATGAATTCGGGATCTAGCCCCTGCGCGCCACGGTATTTGGAGTTGACGTTGCCGGCGGGATCGAAGTTGTTGCCGCCGGCAAGATCGTTGCCGCCACCGCCACCGAGACGGTCGGAGGCACTGCCGCCCTGGTTGGTCAGCTTGGCAATGACCTGTTCAACCGGGCCGCCGGGGGCGAACTGCACCACCACGAAAGAAATGGCCATGATGCCGAACAGCGTCGGGATCATCAGAAGCAGCCGGCGAAGGATATAGGCGCCCATCAGGCCGTGCCTTTCGGGGACGGGAAGATCCCTTGCGTATGATGTCGGGTGCCATGCACCCCGTCAGGCCTTGCCAATCTTTGCCGCCTTGTCCTTGTCCAGCCACCACAGCGATTCAATCGGGAAGGCATAATCGGGTTTCGGCTCCTTGAAGCCGAACATGTCCCAGAACGCCACCCAGTGATTCGCCTTGTGATAGTTTGGAATCCAGTCGTGCCGTGCGCGCAAGACCCGGTCGAGTGCACGCATGGCCGTGATCAGGCTTTGCCGGTCCTTGGCAGCACCGACAGCGTCGACCAGCACGTCGACGGCTGGATCGGAGATGCCGGCATAATTGCGGGTTCCCGGCATTGCCGCGCTGCGGGAATGGAAGAACTGCTCCATCTCGTCCTGTGTCGGCGTTGGCGAAAACAGGAATGCCGCGACGACGAGATCGAAGTCATAATCCGAGAGACGGCGTTGATATTGCGGCGTGTCGACGATGCGGGAGGTGGCGTCAATGCCGACGGCGCGCATGTTCTCGATGAAAGGCGAGAATCTCTGCGACAGCACCTCCTCGTCACTCAGCATCTCGAGTGTCAGTCTTTCGCCCTTGGCGTTCTCGACGAAGGAACCGTTGCGTTTCCAGCCCGCGTCGGCCAGCAGCTTCGAGGCCTTGCCGAGCAGCTTGCGATCGCGGCCCGAACCATCGGAGACCGGTTGCAGGACAGCCTCGTCAAAGGCCTCGTCGGGGATCTTGCCGCGCAGCGGTTCCAGCAATGCGAGCTCTTCGGCGCTCGGCTTGCCTTCGGCACGATAGTCGGAGAGTTCAAACAGCGACTGCGAGCGATCATAGAGATCGTAGAAGAAGTTGCGTCGTGCCCATTCGAAATCGAAGCAGAGCCCCAAGGCCTCCCGCACCCTGATATCATTCAGGCGCTCGCGGCGATGATTGAGCGCCATCGCCTGCATCATCGGGCGCTTCTCGGCTGCGAACTCGTGCTTGATGACCTTGCCTTCACGAAGCGATGGAAAATCATAGTCGAGCGCCCAGCTGCGCGAGACCGATTCCTCCCGATAGAAGGTGTCTCCCTTCTTCAGGGCTTCGAAAGCAGCACGCCGATCCAGGTAGAAGTCGATGCGCAGGCGATCGAAATTGTTCTGCCCGCGATTGACGTTGAGATCGCGGGCCCAGTAGTCGGCGACACGCTCATATTCGATGGTCTGGCCGGGAGAGACGCGGCCAACCTTATAGGCGCCTGAACCGAGCAGCGGCCGCATGCCGCCCTTGAAGCCATTGGCTTCGATATCGGCTCTGGACAGGATCGGAAACCCGATGATCGACAGGATAAGCCGCTCGCTCTGCTTGCCGTCGAAAACGAGCCGCAGCGTCTGCTTGTCGTCAGCAACGGCATCGGTGAGGCGCGCCAGGGGAATGGAAAAATCCGGAGCGCCGTCGCTTTTCAGAAGCTTGTAGGAAAAGGCGGCGTCTGCGGCAGTCAACGGCGAACCGTCATGGAACCGTGCCGCGGGCCGCAGCTTGAAGATGAAGCTGTTGCGGTCGGGCGCGATCGTCACCGTTTCTGCGACCAGCCCGTACATCGAATCGGGCTCATCCAGCGCGGATGCCATCAGCGCGTCGAAACACATGTCCATGCGCGGTGGCGCGTCGCCCTTGAGGATGAAGGAGTTCAGCGTGTTGAAGGTCTGCGGGTTCTGGTTGAACACATAAGTGAAGGGCGCGAAGTTGAATGTGCCGCCTTTGGGGGCATCCGGGTTCACATAATCGAAATGCGTGAAACCGGCAGGGTATTTCAGGTCACCGAAGGCGGACAGGCCGTGCAGCGGCGTTTCGGTCGGGCTGGCGGCAAAGACCCGGCTCGGCAAGAGGGCAACCGCTGCCGTTGCAGCCCCCAGTGCTAGAACATTGCGGCGAGACAGGCCCACCATCAATTGAGGCCTTTGTACTTGGCGGCCAATGCCTTTTCCCTGTCGGCATCGATCCACCAGGAATCGGTGTCCGGTCCGAGGTACGTCGGCTGCTTGTCCGGAATGCCGAATTTATTCCAATAAGCCAGCCGCACGTCGGGTCGAGTGAATTGCGGCACCGCGTAGAAATTCCACAGCAACACGCGGTCGAGTGCTCTTGTCGCCGCTACCAGATCATCGCGATCGGTTGCAAAGATGACGCGGTCGACCAGTGCGTCGATGATGGAATCCTTGATACCGGAATAGTTGCGGGAACCGGTGGTCTCTGCGGCTTTGGATGACCAGAAGTCGCGTTGTTCGTTACCGGGCGAATCCGACTGCGGCAGCACAACCGTCGTCATGTCATAGTCGAAATTGTTGAAGCGGTTGACGTATTGGCTGCTGTCGACAAAGCGCAACGTAGCGATGATGCCAATTTTGCGCAGCATGGTCACATAAGGATTGAGGGTCGGCTCTGCGCCTTGCCGGAAATCAAGGATCTCAAAGGCAAAGGGTTGGCCTGTCTTGGCATTGACCATTTTGCCGTCCTTGATCACCCAGCCCGCTTGCGCGAACAGGTCGACGGCTGATTTCAGGATCTTGCGCTCCGCCTGAGGATTATCGAAGGCGGGAATCTTGAATTCTTCCGTGAAGAGTTCAGGCGGCAGCTTATCCTTGTATTGGTTCAGGATTTCCAGCTCCTTGCCTTGCGGCAGCCCGCTCGAGGCTAGGCCTTCACTACCGATGAAATAGCTGGTGATCCGTGTATTGAGACCGAACGATTGCGTGCGGTTGATGGTGTCGAAATCATAGAGATAAGACAGCGCCTGACGCACATGCCGATCCTGGAACAGGGGGCGGCGGGTGTTCATAGCGAAGCCCTGGAACTTGGCCAGCGATGCTGCCTTGAACTGCTTCTTGATGACGTCGCCGGCCTTGAGCGCTGGAAAGTCGTATTTCGTCATCCAGTCGCGGGCGCTGTTTTCAGCATTGATATCCTTCAATCCCCCTTTGGTGAAGGCAAGCCATTCGGCGTTGTCGTCGAGGAAATAGGTGTAACGCTTGACGTCGAAATTCTCGCGACCGATCTTCACCGGCAGCTTGGCGCCCCAATAGTCAGGCGCGCGCTCCCATACGATTTCTGCCCCGGGTTTGAAGCTTTTCACCTTATACGCTGCGGAGCCGAGCGGGATTTCCAGCGTGGGTTTGGTGATGTCGCGCTTGTTGCCCTTGGCGTCGGTGCCTTCCCACCAATGCTTGGGCAAAATGGCGAGGTCGCCGATGATCTTGGGCAGTTCCCGGTTGCCCTTCTGGTCGAAACGGAATTCCACCTCGCGATCTCCGACCGCCACCGCCTCGGTCACGTTCGCGAAATACCGATTGTACATAGGGCTGTTGGTCTTCAGCACATTGAACGACCAGATCACGTCATCGACCGTGATCGGCTTGCCGTCGTGCCATTTGGCCCGCGGGTCGAGACGATAGGTGGCGGATGAATAGTCGGCCGGATATTTGTAGGCGTCGGCGATCAACGGGTGGCTGACGCTGCCTTCGTCGGTGGCCTGCTCCATCAGCGTTTCGTAGAGCAGTCCGCCGCCGAACGGCGAGAAGCCGGCGGCAGGCGATCCTTGCACGATGTAAGGGTTGAAACTGTCGTATGTGCCGATGACCGTCGAATTCAGCGTTCCGCCCTTGGGGGCGTCCGGGTTCACGTAGTCGTAGCGCTGGAAGTTCTCGCCATATTTCGATTCGCCGAGCAGCGAAGAGGTGGTGCGCCATTCGTCGGCGGATGCGGCATGGATGCCGATGGCGAGGGCGGCGCCTGCCGCCAGGAACTTCAAGGGCATCCCGAGCCGGAAACGCTGCATTCCTGATCCTTCTGCCTGTTGCTGGCCTGAACCGGCACTTTAGCTTATTCGCGGCCCGAGCAAACCGGCAGAAGCTGCCTATTTGCCCCGCGGCAACAAAAAAGCCGGGTCAAACCCGGCTTTTTCGTGATTGTTAAAATGACAAATCCGTCAGTTTGCCGGCTTGGCCTCAGCCGGTTTGGCATCGGCTGGCGCTGCGGCAGGAGTGGCTGCAGGCGCAGCGCCGGCTTCCGGCAGCGCTGCCGGGCTGTCGGACAGCGTGCGCAGATAAGCGAGCAGATTTCCGCGGTCTTCGTCCTTGGGCAGGCCGGCGAAGCCCATTGCGGTGCCCTTAACGAGACCCTTTGGCGACGTGAGGAAGTGGTTCAGGTTCTCGAACGTCCATTTGTTATCGCCTTTGGCGAAATCCTTCATGCCGGCCGAATAGGCGAAGCCCTCATGGTGCGCGACCGGGCGGTTGACGATGTCCCACAGATCAGGGCCGATCTTGTTGGGGCCGCCCTTCTCACCGCTGTGGCAGGCCTGGCACTTCTTGAAAACAGTGGCACCGGCTTCCGCCTTGCCTGCTGCCAGCAGATCGGCAACCGGCGTTGCGGCCTTGGCTTCCTTGCCTCCGCCACCGGCGGCTTCCGGTTCAGCTGCTTCGATCGTGAAGCCGGGCTTCTCGGGCTTTGGCGAGGCGAACAGCGAGTCGGATACGATACCGACCGAAAAAACCACGAACACGGTTCCGAGCAGGCCGGCCAGTACCTTGTTGACTTCGTTGGAATCCATAAACCCCAGCTCCCTTTTCCGGCAGACCGTTCCGTCCTTCCGGCTGTCGGTATCGAGACCCTCCCCGTCGAGGGGGTCAAATCGGGCGGAAACTAGGTCTTTTGCTATTCGGTTGCAACACCTATAAGGGCGCTTCCTGTGAGACCTTTTGCCACTTTTAATCCTGCCCTTTCAGTTCCGCACCATTCATGTCGACATTGATCCTGATTCCCGCACGCATGGCTTCGACCCGGCTGCCCGGAAAGCCGCTGGCCGATATCGCCGGCAAGCCGATGATCGTGCATGTCGCCGCCCGCGCCGCGGAGGCCGATCTCGGCCGCGTGGCGGTGGCGACGGATACCGAGGCTGTGGCTGAAGCGGTGCGTGCGCACGGTTTCGAGGCGGTGATGACACGCGCCGACCACCAGTCCGGCTCGGATCGCATTTTCGAGGCGCTCGAGACCTTCGATCCGAAAGGTGAGATCGAGACGGTCGTCAACGTCCAGGGTGATCTGCCGACCGTCGAGCCGGCCATCATCCGCGCGGCGCTGAAGCCGTTCGAAGACAGAGCCGTCGATATAGCCACGCTCGGCGTCGAGATCGTACGCCCGGAAGAAAAGACCAATCCCAACGTGGTCAAGATCGTCGGCTCGCCGCTGTCCGAAACGCGCCTGCGGGCGCTTTATTTCACACGCGCCACCGCCCCCTGGGGCGAAGGTCCGCTTTACCATCATGTCGGGCTGTATGCCTATCGCCGTCCCGCGCTTGAACGGTTCGTGGCGCTGAAGCAGTCCGTTCTGGAACGCCGTGAAAGCCTCGAGCAATTGCGCGCGCTGGAGGCCGGCATGCGCATCGATGCCGAAATCGTGCGTTCGGTGCCGCTCGGCGTCGACACGCCCGAAGATCTGGAACGGGCGCGCGATATCCTGTCTCACTGACGAAGGCCTAGCTAAGAATGTCTCCTGCCCCTACCAACCGCATCTCGTTCCAGGGTGAACCCGGCGCCAACTCCGACACCGCCAGCCGCAACATGTTTCCGGCGATGGAGCCATTGCCCTGCCCGACATTCGAGGATGCCTTCAATGCCGTGGAGACCGGCAAGGCCGATCTCGCGATGATCCCGATTGAGAACACCATCGCCGGGCGCGTGGCCGACATCCATCATCTTCTGCCGGAATCGAAGCTGCACATCATCGGCGAGTATTTCTTGCCGATCCATTTCCAGCTGATGGTGCTGCCCGGCGTGCAGCGCTCCGAGATCAAGACGGTGCACAGCCATATCCATGCGCTCGGCCAGTGCCGGAAATACATCCGCAAGAACGGCTGGAAGCCGGTGGTGGCGGGTGACACCGCCGGTTCAGCGAAATTCGTGGCCGCCGAGAAGGATCGGACGATGGCCTCTCTGGCGCCGCGGCTTGCTGCTTCGCTCTACGGCCTCGATATCCTGGAAGAAAATGTCGAGGATACCGATTCCAACGTCACCCGCTTCGTCGTGCTGACCAAATCGAAGCACTGGGTGGAGCGCCCCTCGCCCGACACCAGGATGATGACCACCTTCATCTTCCGCGTCCGCAACGTGCCGGCCGCGCTCTACAAGGCGATGGGCGGCTTCGCCACCAACGGCGTCAACATGACCAAGCTGGAGAGCTATCAGCTCGGCGCCTTCACCGCGACACTCTTCTACGCCGACATCGAAGGCCATCCGGAGGACCCGGGCGTCAAGAACGCGCTCGAGGAACTGCGCTTCTTCTCCAAGGAAGTGCGCATCCTCGGCGTCTACCCGGCCAGCGATTCGCGCGAGCAGTGGAAGATAGCGGACTAGAGCGTTTCCGTTTTTCACGGAAACGCTGAAACGCTCTAAGTTTTTTGTTTTCGTCGCATTTTGTAGCCAAGTGTTTCCACTTGGCTACAATATGCTCTAGGGCAGCACCGCTTCCGCTTCGATCTCGATCAGCCATTCCGGCAATGAAAGGCCGGTGACGACGATCCAGGACGAAGGCGGCGGGTTTGCGGGGAAATAGCGGCGCAGAGCCTCCGCGATCGGCCCCTGGTCGTCTTGGGCTGCTTGCGCGATGTAGATGCGCAGCATCACCACATGCGTAAGGTCGCCGCCGGCCTGTTTCAGCAGATGGTCGATGTTGTCGAGCGCCTTGATCGTCTGCGGACCCATGCCGCCTGCGACGGTCTTTTCATGTTCATCGACGCCGACCTGGCCGGAGAGCAGCATCCTGCGTCCGCCCTCGACCACCATCGCCTGGCTGAAACCATATTGCTGGCTGTCGAACAGCCCGGCGGGGTTGAGGGTCTGGCGTCTGATCAAGGGATGCTCCTGCATCAAGAGTTGCGACCTCCACACGTGTCTGCGTGGAGGTCGTCATATCGGAGCGGCCGGCCGGTGTTTCCAGCCCGATACGCTTAACCTTCGCTGTCCAGCCAGGCCTTGATTAAGTGATGCGCAATGGCACCCGGCGGGGGCGTCATCAGCCCTTCCGGATGCCGCCGCTCCAGCATCAGCCGTGTCTCGTCGCGCGAAAACCAGCGGCAGTCTTCCAGCTCGCTGAGGTCGGCCTGGATGTCCTCGTTCAGCGCTTCGCCGAAACAGCCGATCATCAGCGAATAGGGGAACGGCCAGGGCTGACTGGCCTGATAGACGACGCGGCCGAGCCGGATGCCTGCCTCTTCCAGGGTTTCGCGGCGCACTGCCGCCTCGATCGTCTCGCCAGGTTCGATGAACCCTGCCAGCGAAGAGTACATGCCTGGCGCGAAATGCGGGCCGCGGCCCAGCAGGCACTGTTCGCGCGAAACCGTCAGCATGATCGCCACCGGGTCGGTGCGCGGGAAATGATCGCTGCCGCAGGCAGGGCAATGTCGCCTGTAGCCGCCGGCGCGCATTTCGGACGGGTTTCCGCATTTCGAGCAGAAGCGATGACTGGCATTCCAGGACAGCAGCGCAGCCCCTTGCGCCAATGCGCCCAACGCGGCTTCATCGATCAGCCCCTGGATATAGACCGAGCGGTGATCGATGGCCTTGATGGTTTCGGGCAGTGCTTCCGGGGCCGTGGTCGCGGGTGCCGCCAGGATCGGTTGCCCGTCAGCGTATCCCAGCAGGATCGCCTCTGAAAGCGTGGTCTCGACGCCGGCACTTTCGGCCAGGTCGAACCAGGGATCAAAGGCGCCACCATCCTTAAGCTTCAGGTAGAGGCGACCGTCGCGCATCGGCAGGATGCGTGCTCCAGGATCCTTTAGCGCAATCTCCACGCAGTCGTCGGAACGATTCTCGGATTGGCGGTCGATGCGGTTGCCGGCAAAGCCGACGAATTGGCTGGGCTCGCGCAAGGGTGCGTCGAACAGGCGAAAGGTCATGGGGAGACTCAGGGACTCGGCGAAGTTGTCGGCGCTTTATAGCGCCGCCTTGATCTGTTCGGCAAACCGATGGAGATCTGAACGTTTGTAGGGTTCCCGTGGCCCGTGGCCCCAGACCGGCCCAGGCCAGGCCGTGTCGCCTTCATTGCGGGCAATGACATGGACATGCAGCTGGCGCACGATGTTGCCGAGCGCGGCGGTATTGATCTTGGTGCAGCCCGTTGCGGTCTTCAGCGCCTGCCCGACCATATTGGCCTCGAAGGTCAGCATTGCCTGGTCCAGCGGCGTGAGATCGTGCAACTCTTCGATGCCGGGCCGCTGTGGCACCAGGATCAGCCACGGCCAGCGGCAATCGTTCATGATGCGCAGTTCGCACAGGCCGAGCCACAGCAATTGTTCGCTGTCTGCCTCCAACCGGGCATCCAGCGAAAATCCGGCCTTGAGGCCAGGCAGCATCGGCATTCCCCCAGAGATTTGGCAGGAGGCTAAAACGGCGCTGGTTTCGTCGCAAGCCCTTCATTCGGTCTGTCCCAATAAGCCATGGCTGTTTCGGGTCATTGCTTGACCCTTGCATTCTGGCTTCAAATTGCCGATATGGGGGTGGGAGGTTGGTGGTGGACGATCCACTCGCCAACCGGGTCAGGTCCGGAAGGAAGCAGCCCTAACGAGCCCGGAACGGGTCATTGTTCCAGCCTCCCGCCTCTTCGCTCTTCTCCCGCGGTGCTTCTGTCGCGAACAATGATGGCGCGCAGCTTGGCGGGCGAAACTTATTTGCGGAAACAGGCTCCAGGGAGCAGTCAGGGCGGATGAGCGAAGCCGGAAACAATCCCGCACCGGAAAAGGCCCCTGGCGGTTATCGCGTCCTGGCGCGCAAATACCGCCCGTCGAATTTCTCCGAACTGATCGGCCAGGAGCCGATGGTCCGGACGCTCACCAACGCCTTTTCCACCGGACGTGTTGCGCAGGCATGGATGCTGACCGGCGTGCGCGGCGTCGGAAAGACAACCACCGCGCGCATCCTGGCGCGGGCGCTCAACTACAAGACTGCCGAGATCGATCGACCCTCCGTCGATCTTTCCGTGCCGGGCGAACATTGCCAGGCGATCATGGAAGGCCGCCACGTCGATGTCATCGAGATGGACGCCGCCTCCCATACCGGTATCGACGACATCCGCGACATCATCGACCGCGTCCGCTACGCGCCCGTCTCCGCGCGCTACAAGGTCTATATCATCGACGAGGTGCACATGCTCTCCACGCAGGCCTTCAATGGCCTGCTGAAGACGCTGGAAGAGCCGCCGCCGCATGTGAAGTTCATCTTCGCCACCACCGAGATTCGCAAGGTGCCGATCACGGTGTTGTCGCGCTGCCAGCGCTTCGACCTGCGTCGTATCGATGCCGCCATGATCAAGGCGGATCTGAAACGCATCGCCGGTCTCGAACAGATCGATGCTGAGGACGACGCACTTGCCATGGTCGCCCGCGCTGCCGAAGGCTCGATGCGGGACGCCCAGTCGATCTTCGACCAGGCCATTGCCCACAGCGCCGGCAACGTCACGGCGGAAGCCGTGCGCGCCATGCTCGGTCTCGCCGATCGCGCCCGCATCGTCGATCTGTTTGAACACGTCATGAGAGGCGATATCGCCCCGGCACTGCAGGGCCTGCGGGCACTCTACGATGTTGGCGCTGATCCCGCTGCCGTGCTGACTGACCTTGCCGAATTTACCCATCTCGTTACGCGCCTGCGTTTCGTGCCGGGTGCGGCTGACGACGCAGCGCTCAGCGAGGATGAACGCACGCGCGGCCTCGAGTTCTCGCGTACCTTGTCGGTACGGGTGCTGTCCCGTGCCTGGCAGATGCTGCTCAAGGGCATCCCGGAAGTGCAAAGTTCCAACCGCCCGGTGAGTGCTGCCGAGATGGTGCTGATCCGGCTTGCCCATGCCGCCGACCTGCCTACGCTCGATGAGGCGCTGAAGTCGCTGGAGAACGGGCAGCCGGCACCTGGCGCAGTAGCGCGTGCAAATGGCGCCCCTGCTCCCGGCGGTGGAAACGGCGGCGCTGCGATGGCCACTGCATCGGTCCGCATGCCGGTCACGCCCGGCGGTGGACAGACCATGCGCCTGGTCGAGCCGGTCCAGTCTCCCGCCTTCGTGCCGGCCCCTGAACCGGCACAGGAGCAGCAGTCGGTACCGGTCAAATCCCTGGCCGACATCATCGCTCTCGCCGATCAGAACCGCGACATCGCCTTCAAGGTCCAGATCAAGCGCTACGTGCGTCCGGTGAGTTTCGAGCCGGGTCGCATCGATGTGACGCTGACCGAAGATGCGCCGAAGATGCTGCTTAACGAGATGACCTCGAAGCTGCGCGCCTGGACGGGCCGCAGCTGGTTGGTGTCGCTGTCCAAGGAAGAGGGCGGCCAGACGATGGCCGAGGTCGAGACGACGCGTCGCGAGATCGCCTTTTCGGATGCGCGCGCCGATCCGGCGGTTGCGGCGATCCTCGCCCGGTTTCCCGGCGCGAAGATCATCGATGTGCGCATTCCCGATGTGCCGAATGAAGAAAACGAAGATGCCGACCAGCCGATAGAGCCGGCTGCGGACGACGACATCGATTTTTGAGAAGGATCAGACGATGAAAGATCTGCTCGGCCTGATGGGCAAGGCAAAGGAAATGCAGGCCAAGTTCCAGTCCATGCAGGAGGAGATCGCCACCCTCGAAGCCACCGGCCAGGCCGGCGGCGGACTCGTCAATGTGACGCTGACCGGCAAGTTCGAGATGAAGGTGCTGAAGATCGATCCATCCCTCTTCAAGGAAGACGAGGTCGAAATCCTGGAAGACCTTATTCTGGCCGCCCACAACGATGCCAAGGTCAAGGTCGAACAGATCATGCAGGAAAAAACCAAGGCTTTGACTGCAGGCTTGCCTCTGCCGCCCGGCATGAAGCTGCCGTTTTAATTTGAAGGAATAAGTATATCGAAGAGGAGCAAGAGAAATCTTACAGAATATCGGGCGGTTTTCTCTTGCTCTCCGTTTGTTACGAAATGAAACATTGCGTTATATCTTGGGGTTAACCCCTCGGTAACGACTTCCCTAAATCCACGAATTGTTCACCTTGTTCGGCAAAGTAAGGCTTTGGCCATCTTTTTGCCCGAAAGTGTCTCATTCTTGCCGCATATCCTGGGGACAAGGCGGCAGCAAGAATGAGGGACGTTTGTTGATCGCCACGCGTTGGAAAAAGCTGATCGCCCTCGGGACAGTTGTCCTGGGCCCGCTCTTCCTGGCTGCCTGCAGCCAGACCACCGGCAGTCACGGCCTGTCCGTTGCCAAGCTCTCCGATTCGGTTGCCCCCAGTTCCAAGGTCGGCGCTTACCGCTACACCAGCCGCGACAAGGAATGCCTGGCGCGTGCGATGTTCTTCGAATCGAATCGCTCCAGCCGCGATGGCATGGTCGCCGTCGGCACGGTGGTGATGAACCGCCTGCGCTCCGGCAAGTATGGCGACAACATCTGCAGCGTTGTCGGTCAGCCCGGCCAGTTCGCGCCCGGCGTCATGACCCGGCGCATGAACTCCAAGGCCTTGCCCGACGTCATGGATGCTGCCGAGTCGGTGCTGAAGGGCGAGCGCTCGACCAAGGCCAAGAACTCGATGTTCTTCCATACTGCCGGCCTGAAGTTCCCCTACAAGAACATGCACTACGTGCTGGTCGCCGGCGGCAACGCCTTCTACGAAAAGCGCGGCCGCAACTGGCAGCCGCTGCCGGAAGAGGGCGCTACCATGATGGCTGCGGCGACGCCGGTTGCTCCGGCTCAGACCGTCGCCGTCGCCTCGGCTGCCACGGTTCCGACGACGGCCTTTGCTTCGACGAAGCCTGCGGCAGTCCAGGCTGCGGCGCCCGTGATGGTGGCCTCGGCCGAGCCGACCCAACTGCCGTTCATGACTGCTTCAGCGGTCCCGAGCGAAAGGCCTCAGCCGGTTCTGGCCTCGGCTACCGCAGCGGCTGAGCCTCAGCCGGTGATGTCGTTCCAGTCGACGCCGGAGAACACCGATGCCATCGGCGCGTTGATCGTCTCCGAGAGCCGTCCGCTGCAGTGATTTGCCTGGCGATCTGAGTCGCATGCGACTTGCAGCCGGCGGCTTCTGTCCGGAGTGGCAGCGGCGCCGTCAGCAGCTCGGTTCCAAAGTGGCTGGAAAAATCCTACATCGGTGCGATGTCCAAGCGAATCGCCGGCCCTGAAATCGAACGCCTGATCCAGCTTCTGGCCAAGGTGCCCGGGCTGGGGCCGCGTTCGGCGCGCCGTGCTGCCCTGCATCTCATCAAGAAGAAGGACCAGCTTCTGGCACCCTTGGCCAATGCCATGGGCGAGGCGGTCGAGAAGGTGCGCATCTGCTCGAACTGCGGCAACGTCGACACTGCGGATCCCTGTATGATCTGCACCGATCCGCGCCGTGACGATGCTACACTGATCGTGGTCGAAGATGTTTCTGATCTTTGGGCGCTGGAGCGGGCGGCGGCTATGAATGTCCGCTACCACGTGCTCGGCGGCACGCTGTCTCCGCTCGATGGCATCGGCCCCGACCAGTTGAACATCCGCTCGCTCGTCGATCGCATCGCTGCGGGAGCGGTCAAGGAAGTCATACTCGCCGTCAATGCCACGGTCGAGGGGCAGACCACGGCGCACTACCTGACCGACCAGCTCTCGGATTTCGACGTGAAGGTGACAAGGCTGGCGCATGGCGTGCCGGTCGGCGGCGAGCTCGACTATCTTGACGAGGGCACGCTGGCGGCGGCGCTGAAGTCGCGCACGACATTCTGAAAGAGATTATCGAGGGGACTGGATGAACCGCTTCTCTTGCCGCTTTCTGCTCTCTTCGTTGAAACCCCTGTTTCTGCTCGCCGTCCTTGTTACGACCTTCGCAGGTTCCGCTTCCGCCGCGACCGTCGATGACCAGTTCCGTGCCTGGCTGCAGAACGATCTTTGGCCAGAGGCCAAGGCGAAAGGCATTTCACAGGCCACATTCAATGCTGCCTTTGATGGCGTAAAACCGAATCTCAAGCTGCCCGATCTTGTGCTGCCGGGCGAAAAGCCGAAGACCCCGAAGAAGCAGCACCAGGCGGAGTTCGGTTCTCCAGGCGCCTATTTTGCCGAAAAGATCGTGGCGGCGGTCTCCAATGGCGGGCGTGCCCGCGCCGGAAAATATGCCGCGACGCTGCGCCAGATCGAGAGGCGCTACGGCGTGCCGGGTTCGGTAGTGCTGGCGATCTGGGGTCGCGAAAGCGGCTTCGGTGCGGCGAAGATCCCCTACGATGCCTTCGAAGTGCTGGGCACCAAGGCCTTCCTGGCAACGCGCAAGGATATGTTCCGCCAGGAATTGCTGGCAGCGCTGGAGATCGTTCAGCGTGGCCTTGCTCCGGTCGGTGCGATGAAATCCTCCTGGGCCGGCGCGCTCGGCCAGCCGCAATTCATGCCGACGTCCTTCCTGAAACATGCGGTCGATTTCGACGGCGACGGCAAGACCGACATCTGGAACTCGGTGCCGGATGTGATGGGATCGATCGCCAACTATCTCGTCCACTACGGCTGGGTGAAAGGGCGCGGCTGGGGGTACGAGGTCATCGCGCCGGACACGGTCTCCTGTTCGCTGGAAGGACCGGATCGCGGCAAGCCGGTCTCGGCCTGGAGCAAACTCGGCATCCGCCGCGTCGACGGCAAACCGTTCCCTGCTGCCGAAACAGCAGCTGAGCCATTCCTGATGATGCCGGCCGGCCGTCATGGCCCGGCATTCCTGGTAACGCCGAATTTCTATGTGCTGAAGGAATACAACACGTCAGACCTCTATGCGCTGTTCATCGGCCTCGGCGCCGATCGAATCGCGCAGGGCGATCATCGCTTTTCCGCGGAATGGGGAGCGGTGGGAGGACTTTACAGGTCGGACATCGCCACACTGCAGCGGGTGCTCGAGAAGAAGGGTTACGACGTTGGCAGCGCCGACGGCCTTCCAGGGTTCAAGACGCGGCGTTCGATCGGCGAGTGGCAGGCCAAAAACGGCCGCGCCGCGACCTGCTATCCCGACGCAGAACTGGTGCGCGCTGTGAAGTAGCGCGCTTGAGAGCAATTCCAGCGAAACCGCTGAGCGGGTTTGCCTCCGGAAGCGTGCAGAGACGTACGAGTCGCGGCGATCACGCGGCCTTCGACATGTCGCGATGGACATCGGCGAGCATCTCGAAGGAACGCACGCGGGCGGCATGGTCGAAGACCTGCGCGGTCACCATCAGCTCGTCGGCGCCGGTGCGCGCTATGAAGGACTCGACGCCCTGCCTTACGGTTTCAGGCGAGCCGACCACGGCGCAGGACAGCGCCTGGTTCAGCATGGTGCGTGCGACGGGATCGAGATCACGGTCAAAATTTTCGACGGGTGGCGGCAGCCGGCCTGGGCGGCCGCTGCGCAGGTTCACGAACGCCTGCTGTAGCGATGTGAACAGCAACCGTGCTTCGGTGTCGGTCGGTGCCGCGATTACGTTGATACCGAGCATCACACGCGGTTTGTCGAGATGCTGCGAAGGCTCGAACCGCGTGCGATAGACCTCGAGCGCATGGTCGAGTTCCGCCGGCGCGAAATGCGAGGCGAAGGCATAGGGCAGGCCGAGCATTGCGGCGAGCTGCGCGCCATAAAGACTGGAGCCGAGGATCCAGACCGGCACGTTTTCACCCTCTCCCGGCACGGCGCGGATGCGCTGGCCTTCTTCGGCAGGCTCGAAGTAGGCCATCAGTTCGACGACGTCGCGCGGGAAGTTGTCGACTCCAGCATCAAGGTTTCGGCGCAACGCGCGTGCCGTCATCATGTCCGTGCCGGGGGCACGGCCGAGGCCGAGATCGATTCGGCCGGGATGCAGCGCGGCCAGTGTGCCGAACTGTTCGGCGATCACCAGCGGTGCGTGGTTGGGCAGCATGATGCCGCCGGCGCCGACACGAATGGTCCTGGTGCCAGCCGCGACATGGGCGATGACGACGGCAGTGGCAGCACTGGCAATACCCGGCATGTTATGATGTTCGGCCAGCCAGTAGCGCTTGTAGCCCAGCCGCTCGGCATGGCGGGCAAGGTCCAGTGTATTGGCAAGAGACTGCCCTGGTGTGCTGCCTTCGCCGACGGGCGAGAGATCGAGAACGGAAAGATCGGTCATGAGCGTGTCCCGCTGGCTGGTCCGACCGCATATAGGGTGAGGTTAGCGAAGCGCCAAACTAGAACCAAATTTAGAGATTGGGCCAGTTGCCGATGTGTCGGCCGAATATCGGATTCGATTTTCAGAAGGCATGACGCGCAGATCCAAGAGGTTGGAGCGTCCTTTGTCCGCTCGAAGGGACGCGTGGCGCTCGAATATGTCGTTGCGCTGCAACATGCGCGTTCTATTCATGGCTGGCATACCGAATTGGTGCTTGATCTCTGCTTTCGCGCGCGTATGTAAGCCCCGCACATAGATTTCAGGGAACTGGACTTGGCTATCTACAGGGAAAAAGACATTTTCGAGCGGCGCAATGCCGCGAACGAGGCAAAGAAAGCGCTCCTGGAGCGCTTCAAGGCAAAACCGGCAGCAGACGATCCGGCAGTGCTGGCCCGCCAGGCGGAACGCAAGGCGATCCTCGAAGCACGTGCCATCCGGGAAGCCGAGAAGGCTCGGCTGAAGCAGGAGCGCCTGGCTCGCGAGGCTGCCGAAAAGGCGGAACGCGAAGCCGCGGCCGAGGCTGCCAGGCTCGAGGCCGAAGCGAAGGCGCGCGAGGAAGCTGCGTTGCGTGAGGCGGAAGAGAACGACCGTATCTCGCGGCTGCTGGCAGACGAGGCCGAGCGCAAGGCTAAGCGCGACGCTCGCTACGCAGCCCGCAAGTCACGCGTCGGCCGTACGCCTCCGGGTTTCTCGGCACGCTGATTGCCGAAGCCGTAAAAAGAATGGCCCGCTTCACGCGAGATGAAGCGGGCTTTTTGCATGCGCCGTGAAGCGGTTTGAGCATGATCCCGAACCGAAGGTCAGCAACGCAAAAAGTTGCAGACTTTTCGGACAAGATCATGCGGCAAAACAAAGAGTTGGAGCGTTTCGGCATTTCGTGAAAAACGGAACCGCTCTGGTGGCCGGGTTGGTCCCGGTCTTGCTATCTGCCGAGCCGTGCCGGGCTGAGCATGGCATTGTCTAGGCCGAAATCGGCGATGCGCGCCGGCAGCGGCAGCCCTCGTACGAGGGCTGCGCAGGCTTCCCCCATGGCGGCGGATGTCTGGATGCCGTAGCCGCCCTGCGCGACCAGCCAGAACAGGCCGGACACCTTCGCGTCGAAGCCTCCGACGAGGTCCCCATCGCTGACGAAGGAACGCAACCCCGCCCATACGCGGTTGGGACGACCAACCGAGAGCGTGGTCAGCTCTTCGATGCGGTGAATGCCGAGCGCGATATCTTCCATTTCCGGTTGAACGTCTTGCGGCGGCATCAGGTCGGCATTGGCCGGTGAACCGAGCAGCTGGCCGGCGTCGGGCTTGATGTAGCAACTCTCGTCCGCGGTGATGAACATCGGCCAGCGGGTTACGTCGTGACCGCCGGGTGGCGCAAAGACGAAAGCCGTGCGCCGGCGTGGTTCCAGCCCGATCTGGCTGGCGCCGAACAACGCGCCGATTTCATCACCCCAGGCACCTGCTGCGTTGATCACGATCGGCGCAATGTATTCTCTGCCCGAAGCGACAAGGCGCCAGTCGCCACCTGTTCTTTCGGCCGCTGTGACTTGCGCATTGCCGATCACGGTACCGCCGGCGCGTTTCAAGCCGCGCAGGTAGCCCTGATGCAGGGAATGCACGTCGATATCCTCGGCATTGGGATTGTAGACCGCGCCGGTGACGCTTTCAGGCCGCAATACCGGGATCCAGGCCTTGGCGCCGTCGAAGTCGAGCCTTTCGCCGGGCAGCCCGATCGAACGGACCGCATCCTGATGTTCCGCAAGAAGGTGCTCCTGTTCAGCCGAGGCCACGACAAGCATGCCGCGCGGGGTCAGGATCGGATGTTCGGTGAAGCCGGGCGGCGGTGTTTGGAGGAAGGCGCGGCTTGCCGCCGTCAAGGCACACACCTGGCGCGTACCGTAGGTTTCGCTGAACAGTGCGGCCGAGCGGCCGGTCGAATGGTAGCCGGGCTGGCTTTCCCGTTCGAGCAGCACCGTCTTCAGATGCGGTGCCAGCCAGTAACCGACGGAAGCGCCGGCGATGCCGCCACCGATAATCAAGACATCGGCTTTCACGGGGCCGGACTCTTGCGTGGCCATTGGCGATCCTTCGTTGTCAGCGATAGTTCTGCTGGCAGAGTTCGAATTTCCTATACGCTAAGCATTTTCAAATTTTGAAAATAAGGTCAAGCGCCGGACCGGCGCATCGCCTTGAAAATTGGCAGCGGTTTGGGAGTACCGTGCACCGGGACAGATGTCGCAGCGTTCTCTGCATCCTGGAATGGATACGTTGTGCCTTAGTGGTCCAGCATTTCGATCAGGGCCGACTGAAAATCCGGCTGTGCGCTGGAGCAGACTGCGAGCACAAGTCCGTCGCCTTCGCCGACGGCAAGATAGGCATGGCCCATTGTACTGTCGATATAGATGCTCTCGCCCTTTTGAAGGCGAACCGGGGCGTAGTGTTCGGTGTGCACTTCGATAGCGCCCTCGAGCACGTAGAGGAATTCCTCACCGGAATGTTTGATGAGTGGGCCGAATTCTTCCAGGGAACGTGTGGTGATGCGTGTCAGCACCGGCACCATGCGTTTCCTGGTGATATCAGTGCTGAGGTAGAGATAGTCGTAGTTATGGGTTTTCTGCTGCAGCCCGTCGCCTTGCAGATTGACGGAGCGACGGGTCAGCGGGTGGCCAGAGACTTCCGGCTCGGCCACCAGTTCTGCCATCGACAGGCCGAGCCCCTCCCCGATCTGCAGCAGCTTGTCATAGGAAAGCGACATCTGATCGTTCTCGACCTTGGACAGCGTCGAGATCGCCACGCCTGTCTTGCTGCTGACATCGCTCAGCTTCCAGCCATGTTTCTGGCGCAGCGCCTTGAGGTTCGATCCGAGTTTCGGGTGCTTGGCCATCAATCCCCAGTCGTTGGTCCAGTTCGATGAGGGGACGATAGCCGTTGACAATATCGGCAACAAGGAAAATCATTTAGCGGATTAGAAAACAAAATTTCTGCCGAGGAGGAAATCATGGCTCGGGAAGTCGAATGGGCGCGTATGACGGCGCCGGAACTGCGGGCGATCGCCGAGCGCGGCAATGCACTCGCCATCCTTCCGGTCGGTTCGCTGGAGCAGCACGGTCCACATCTGCCCGTCATCACCGACACTGCAAGCGCAGCCGCTGCGGCGGTGCGTGGTGCGCGACTGGTGTCCGACGACATCCCGCTCGCCGTTCTGCCCGGTCTCTGGCTGGGTATGAGTGAACATCATTTGCCGTTTGGCGGCACGATCACGCTGGACTACGCCGCCTATCACGGCGTGCTGCGCTCGATCGTTCGTTCACTGAAGGCGATTGGCTTTGCACGCCTGCTCGTCGTCAACGGCCATGGCGGCAATGTCGATCCGCTGGCCGTTGCGGTGCGCGAACTGGCCGTTGAGTTCGACATGCCGATCGTGGCCACGACGCCATGGTTCCTGGCGCAAGAGGAAACCTCGGCGCTGTTCGAATCCGACGACGGCCCGAAGCACGCTTGCGAAGGCGAAGCTTCAGTCATGCTGGCGATTGCCGGCGACATCGTCAAAGCCGACAAATTCAAGGATGCGGAAGCTTTGCAGGCGGGCCAGAATGAGGCGCCGCATGGCGCCTCGCGCTTTTACTCTTTCTCCGAACGCGCACCGAAAACCGGCACCTGGGGCTTCCCCAGCAAGGGCACTGCCGAAAAAGGCGAGAAGTTCCTGGCTCTGCATGCCCGCGAGGTCGCCAACCTCATCACCTCGGACATCCTGTGGACGCGACCAGATCCGGTCTGGCGCGCCGGCCGCGGTCTGGAGACCACGGACGGCAGAGCCGAATAACCGCAAATCCCGCGATGGTGCGTCGTGAGGGGCTGGCCATCGTGCGACTGCCAACAACAACCAGAAAAAGGGGAAGATCATGACTGTTTCAAAACACGGCCGTTTCGCCACACGGCTTGCCACAGGTGTCGCCATCGCCCTTCTGTCCGGCCTTTTTGGCGGCCAGGCGCTGGCCAAGAGCCTCGTCTACTGTTCGGAAAGCTCACCCGAGGGATTCGATCCGGCGCTCTATTCCACCAACTCCACCTGGGACGCCTCGTCCAAACCAATCTACAGCCGTCTGGTCGAATTCGAGCAGGGCACGACCAATGTAGTCCCGGGCCTCGCGGAAAGCTGGACGATCTCGGATGACAAGCTCGAATACACGTTCAAGCTCCGCAAGGGCGTCAAGTTCCAGACCACCGACTATTTTGCGCCGAGCCGCGAGCTGACCGCCGATGACGTGATCTTCTCGCTGGATCGCCAGCGCCTGAAGGACAGCCCCTGGTACGGCTACATCGCCGGTTCGCGCTGGGAGATCTTCGAAGGCATGGAGATGCAGAACCTCATCAAGGACATCTCCAAGGTTGACGACAACACAGTGAAGATCGTCCTCAACCAGCCGTCCGCTTCGCTGCTGGCCATGCTGGCGATGGATTTCGGCTCGGTTCTGTCGAAGGAATACGCCGATAAGCTCCTTGCCGCAGGCACGAAGGAAAAACTGAATCAGCAGCCGATCGGCACCGGGCCCTTCCGCTTCGTCGATTATCAGCAGGATGCCGTCATCCGCTTCCAGGCCAATCCCGACTATTTCGGCGAGAAGCCGAAACTCGACGAGCTGGTCTTCGCCGTCACCGTCGATCCGACCGCACGCATCCAGCGGCTAAGGGCAGGTGAATGCCAGATGGCACCCTATCCGGCGCCTGCCGACATCGCAGAGCTCAAGGCTGATCCCAACCTGACGGTGATGGAAAAGCCGGGTCTGAACGTGGCTTATCTCGCCTACAACACGCTGATGCCGCCCTTTGACAAGGCGGAAGTGCGTCGCGCGCTCAACATGGCCATGAACAAGCAGGCGATCATCGACGCCATCTTCCAGGGCACCGGCCAGGTTGCCAAGAACCCTTTGCCGCCGGGCATGTGGGGCTACAACGATGCGGTGGCCGACGACAAGTATGATCCGGAAGCCGCAAGGAAGATGCTGGAGGCGGCTGGCGTCAAGGATCTCAAGATGAAGATCTGGGCCATGCCGGTCAGCCGCCCCTATATGCCGAACGCGCAGCGCACCGCGGAACTGATCCAGGCGGACTTCGCCAAGGTGGGGGTCACGGTGGAGATCGTGTCCTACGAGTGGGGCGAGTATGTGAAGCGGGCGCGCGACAAGGATCGCGACGGTGCCATCATCCTTGGCGCGACCAGCGACAATGGCGATCCCGACAATCTGATCAGCTACTTCTTCGCCTGTTCGGGTGTCGGCGGCGCCAATTTCGCCAACTGGTGCTATCAGCCGGTCGAAGACCTGATGCAGAAGGCGCGCATTACCTCCGACCAGGGCGAACGCACCAGGATGTACCACGAGCTTCAGGTCCTGTTCAAAGAACAGGCGCCCTGGGCCACGCTCGACCATTCGACCGTATCGCTGCCGATGTCGAAGAAGATCACGGGTTACGTCATGGACCCGCTCGGTTCGCATCGTTTCGAAAGCGTCGATATCGCCGAGTAGGTCCCGGCACGCTCCGTGGCGGTTTTCGCTGCGGAGCGTTTCATCTATCGGCATATTGCGCTGAGCCGTCGCCCTCGCCCAAATTAAAGCGGCAGGTCCGGGGTTGTTTGTACTCTAACGATTTGCGGGTGTCCAAATCCGTGCTAGCCTCCGCTTGGCTTTGCCCAGGTGGGGACAATGGCGAAGTACTTCAAATCGTTTTGCGATTCAAAGTATCTGCCATCGGCCTTGAGACGGCCGGTTCAGGCCTGTGCCGGCCTGACGGCTAACGAGGTTTTGAGATCAACATGAATGGTTGATCAGCAGGCGATCCGGCAGCTTTCCACCATCTGCGCCATCGACGCAGTCGGCTTCTCGCGCCTGATGAATGAAAATCAGGAAACGGCCGTCAGGATCTTCCACGAGCGGCGAAACCTGATAACCGAAACGGTCGGCGAATTTGGTGGCCGTATTTTCGGGGCGGCGGGCGACAGCCTGATGGCGGAGTTCGGCAGCCCAGTGGAGGCGCTGCGCGCCGTGCTGGAAGCCCAGCTTCGCCTCGACAAACTCAACGCAGGCGCGGCAGAAAGCCTGCGCATGCCGTTCCGCATCGGCGTTGCGACCGGCGTGGTCATCCAGAGTGAAGATGGGACTTTCGGCGACTGCGTGAACATATCGGCGCGGCTGCAGGAGTTCTCGCCGCCGAGCGGCGTCGCGATAACAGGCACGACGCACGAACATATCAGCGGCAGGTTTTCGGTCGAATTCACTGATCTCGGCCCGATGCAGCTCAAGAATATTGCCCTGCCCGTCAGGATATTGGTGACGGCTCCCGCTTCCGGCCAGACCAAGTCCATGGCGTTCGCCGCTGTTCGCTCATCCATCGTGCAGCCCGTCAACACCGACGCCAGGGACAACCAGCCGGCCATCGCCGTGCTGCCTTTTCAGAACAGCAGCCCCGACCGATCGACGGACTATCTGGCCGATGGCATCGTCGACGACATCATCCACGGACTTGCTGCGACACGTTCGCTGCCGGTGATCGCGCGCGACTCCAGCTTCCAGTTCCGCGATCAGTGGCTGGGAACCGCTGCGATCGGTAATCTCCTTGGCGCGCGCTATCTGGTGACAGGCTCGGTTGCCAGCTTCGACAAGCATATCCGGCTGAGCGCGTCGCTCACCGACAGCAGCAACGGCCGTGTGGTCTGGTCCGGCCGGTTCGAGCGCGGGCTTGATGAACTCATCCAGCTCCAGGACGATCTCGGTGGAGAGATCGTCTCCACCCTCGAGCGCGAGGTCGACCGCGTCGAGCAGGTGCGAACCTTCCAGATTCCTTGGGAAAGGCTGCAGACCTGGCAACTGGTGCGCCGCGGCCGCTGGCACATGCAGCGGCGCACGCGGGCGGACATGGAGGCGGCGCTCAATCTATTCCAGCAGGCCTATGACGAGGATCCCAATTCCAGCACCGTGCTCAGCGAGCTGGCCTGGTGGTATCTGTGGCGCGGCTGGTTGAACCGCGGCGAACCCGATGATCTTGCCCGCGTTGCCGAGCTTTCCCAGCGGGCCCTGCTGGTGGACAGTCAGGATGCCCGTCCATATGCGTTTCTAGGCTCCATCGAAGTGCTGCGACGACGCCCGCTTGTTGCGCAGGATTTCCTGCAGCAGGCGCTTCACTACAACCCAAGTTTCGTGTTGGCTTACCAGGCCATGGGCAGCGCCCGGCTCATGGCATCGCGACCGCAGGAAGCGATCACCGTTCTGAAGCGGGCTGATCGTCTGTCGCCTTTCGAGAACTATCGCTTTCACACGCTGGGCGAGCTGGCGGCGGCCTACACGCTGCTGGAGGATTGGCCGGCGGTCATAACGACCGCCGAGCGCTCGCTGTCCTTTGCCCAGGACTATTTCTATCCGCGATTCCTCAAGATCGGCGCGCTCGTGCGCAGCGGGCAGGTCGGGGAGGCGCGCGCCGAACGCGTTCTGTTCGAAGCCAGGCATCCGCGGTTCAGCCGCAGCTGGATCGACTGGATCCCGTTCGCGGACGGCTCCATCAACCAGCGCCTTCTGGACAATTTCGACGCCGCCGGCTGAGTCTGGCCGAGGCTCGAGTTTATGCCGCTCCGCACGGCAGCAATGTGAAGCGGATCACTTACCCGGCGGAGGCCGGTTCATAGCATAGCCTGCACGTCTTTGCGTTTTCCGGGGGATCGTCGGAATGGGCTTCTCAACCAAATATTATGAAGGGGTTCTCAAGGGTCAGGCCGACCTGCCGCTTGGCAGCGAAACACCGCCTTTCGACTTCGAGCGCAAGCGCAAGTCGACCCTTGTCGGACGGGCCATTGGCTGGTTCCTTGAAAATCCTGATTGGTGGCTCAGGATCGCCCGGCATCTCGTTCCGCGCGTGCGCGTGGGCAAGGTCGTTTTTCTGACGCGTTTTGAGGACGTACGCGAGGTCCTCGAACGCGAATCCGAATTCGAGACACCTTACGGTCCCGAACTGCGGGAGTTTTCCGGAGGGCTTGATTTTCTTCTCAGCCTCAAGGACGGCAAGCTCTACCGCACGCAGAAGTCCGTGGTCCTGAGTGCTTTTCCGCCCAGCGAAGTCGAACAGCGGGTGCGGGAGATAGCGGCCACGCATTCGCAGGAGATCGTGCGTCATGCCGGCGAGAAATTCGACGCAGCCACCGAATTGATGCGCGTTGTGCCGATCCGTATCTGCCGGGAATATTACGGCCTGGATATCGAGGACGATCGGCAATTCGGCGACTGGGCCATCTCCATAAACCATATCCTGTTCGGGGATTGGAACGCGGACCCCGTCACGCGCGAGCTGGCCGTGGCGGCGGCCAAGAACATGTTCGCCACCGTTGACCGTTCCATCGATATTGCCCAGGCGGCGATCGACCGGGGCGAGATGGTCGACAATCCGCTCGGGCGGCTCATCCAGATGTCGAAAGACGGGGGCCAGGTTGCGGGCCGGCAGGAGGTACGCGCGATCATGATCGGCATGGTCGTCGGGTTTGCGCCGACAAACCTGCTTGGGGGCATCAACTGCCTCGATGCCGTTCTGAGCCGGCCGGAGATCTTCGACTACATCAAGAAGGCCGTCGACGAAGAGGACAACGCACGCCTGGACAGGGCGGTGCTCGAGGCCATGCGCTTCAAGCCGCATTGGATCTGGCCCTGGCGCTACACCCGCGAGGACAAGACGATCGGCGTCGGCCGATCGCGCCCGTACAAGATTCCGGCCAACGTGTCGGTTCTGCCCGCCACGCGCTCGGCCATGTTTGATGCATCGGCCGTGCGCGATCCCTGGACGTTCAATCCAGACCGCAGCTTGAGCGAGAACATGGTTTTCGGTGTCGGCATTCATCGCTGCATCGGCGCTTCGATCGCCAGCGTGCAGATTGCCGAAGCTTTCCGTGCCTTGTTCAAGAAGCCGGGTTTTCGACGGGCTCGCGGCAAGGAGGGCAAGCTCACGCGTATTGGTCCTTATCCGGACAGGCTGATGGTGGAGTTCGATGCGCCGGCCGAGAACCGTCTTGTCGAACAGGCACTGGTCACCGTCTGTGTGCCGGTGCGCGTCGGGGCCGATGCGAAACAGCTCCAGAAGGAAGTCGACCTCCTTGGCAATCCTGCAACTGACGCTATCCGAACGGCTCTGAACGAGACCGGCATCATCCACTTCGCCAGTCTCGCGGCCATCTCGACAAGCGATGCCGGAAAGAAGGCCGGGGATGGCTTCCATCTCGTACTCGAACTGTCGGGCGACGGCAGCAAACGCACGGTGATCGAGGCGTTTGTCGCCGCGACGAAGACGCAACTGCAACCGATATTCGAGCGTTTCGCGGCCGATTCGCTCAAAGGCCCACTGGAGGCCTTTCTGCTCAAACACGCGATCGATGTGTCGCCGCAGTTCGGCGAAATGTCGGGGCTGGTGTTTGCTGGAACGCCGGGACATTCCGTTGCGCGTATCAAGGCCGAACAGTTGCTGGCAAACAGGCTTGCGGAGCTTGTCGAACAACAGACCCTGCTCGCCCCGCCATCCACGGCGGTGATATCGGACAGCTCCTCGGCGGGAGAGATACTGAAGGAAGTGCGCAAGGAACTGGAGGAGGAGGAGCATTTCGACTGGGCGTTCTCGCCCGCGCAAAGTCTTCTGGAAAAGCCGGGTGGCACGCTTCTGTCGGCAACGGTGCACAGCATCTTCAACCTGCGCACCGCAATACCGTTGGTCGTCCTGGTCGGCATTTTCACCTGGCTGACCTACTACCTGCAATTCGATAAAGGCGTGCACTGGTTCCGTACCGTGGCACGTCTGGGAGATTCCTTCATTCTGGCCGTCGGCGGACTGATCCTGGCGATCGCGATGCTGCTCATGGCCGTGGCCTTGCGGTTGCGGCATATCGAGCAGCGCGAGGAGATCAGCACCGCTGGAATAAAGCTCGACAATTTGGCGAAGCTTCAGGAACGCGAGGATAAGGAAGGTTACGTCCAGAACCACATGACCGCTGTTTCCGTCATCAAGCCGGGATGGTGGTGGAAACCTGGAGTGCTTCGGCGCGTCCTGCTGCGGTTTTCGTTCTACGTCATCTCAATCGCAGCCCGGCGTGCATACAGGCCGGGGTATCTCGGCGATATTAGTACGATCCATTTCGCGCGCTGGGTCAGGATTCCACGTACCGATCGCCTCGTTTTCTTCAGCAATTATGGTGGCAGCTGGGAAAGCTACCTGGAGGATTTCGTCACCAAGGCCTCCGCCGGCCTGACCGGGATCTGGAGCAACACCAGAGGGTTTCCCAGGACACGTTTTCTGTTCCTGGACGGCAGCCGCGACGGCGACCGCTTCAAGCGCTGGGCACGCGCCGAGCAGATTCCGACTTCTTTCTGGTATTCGGCCTATCCGGAGCTGAACACCACGATAATCCGCAAGAACTCGCGTATCAGGCAGGGCTTCCAGGCCGCACGCGCGAGCCAGGCACGCGACTGGCTGAGCCTGTTCACTTCTTTGCCTCGGCAGGATGCCATCAAACCGTCGCTGGCCCGGACGCTCCTGAACCAGACCGGTGACACTTTGGTCGAGAGCCTGGAAAGCGGCGAGATACAATCCCTCATATTCGGACCGCTCGGCAACCTCGAACATGCCGTCATGTTTGCGTTTGAAGTCGCTGAGGGGAGTTCTGCCGCGCAAAGACAAGCGGTGCTGGCGCATCTTTTGAAACACACGAGTTTCGGAGACAGCAAACCGTCATCGCGTGCGATGTTCTGTGTCTTTGGTCCTCAGGGACTGACCAGGCTGGGGTTTGCCGGGAATCCAGACAGCGATGAACTTGGCAGTTTTCCGCCGACCTTCAGGCAAGGCATGGCGAATGACTATCGTAGCCGCATCCTTGACGATCAGGGCGACAGTGCACCTGAAAACTGGTCCTGGGGTTCCAAGACGACACCGGTCGACCTTGCGTTGATCTGCTATGCTGCCGACAAGGCAAAGCTGGATGGAATGGCGCTCGAAATCGGCAAGCTTGCCAACAGAACCGGGCTGATATCCAGGGCATTCGTTCCGCTCGTGATCGATCGCAGCAGCGGCAGATGTCCCGTGAAACATGTTGGGGAGGGTGACGAGGAGAAACACCCGGCGCGGGAGCATTTCGGTTTCGTTGACGGGGTGTCCCAGCCGGTGATCAAGGGCACACGGCGCCGGCGCAACCACAATTCAAGCCCCATTCACCAGATCGCTGCAGGCGAATTCCTGTTCGGCTATCGGGATGAGCACGGCTTCTACCCGCCCAGCCCGACGACGCCCGCGGAGTTCGACGCTGAAGGGCGCTTGCTGGCGATCGACGCGGACGGCCAACCTGTCGACGGCAGGGCTGCCACGCACGATTTTGGCCGCAACGGTTCGTTCGTTGTCATCCGCCAGCTTGAGCAGCATGTAGAGCGCTTCAACGACTACTGCCGGGAGGAGGCCGCCAATCTGCGCGGCAGCGGCACCTATGACTTTGAAGCCGTGGATGAAGAATGGATCGGTGCTCGCATTGTCGGGCGATGGAAAAACGGCTCGTCGCTGACCAGGAACCCGGATGGACCCGGACGCGAACTCGACAATCAGTTCACCTATGGCGCCGAAGATCCGCAGGGGCTGCATTGCCCCCTGGGAGCCCACATCAGGCGTTCCAACCCTCGTGATTCCCTCGGCACCGACATCGAGACCCAACTGCGCATCTCCAAGCGGCATCGCATCTTGCGGGCTGGCCGGAGCTATGTTCTGGACCGCAACGGCAAAGCCGAGAAAGGACTGCTGTTCATCTGCTTCAATGCGAGCTTCGAACGGCAATATGAATTCATCCAGCAGACCTGGATGTCGGCACAGAATTTCCACGGCTTGCGCGGTGAAAAGGACCCGCTGATCGGCAGACAGCCCGGCAGCGCCGAGGCGCCGAGGGGACGCTTTACCATCCCGCGATGGGAAGGGGCGGTGGAACTGACGACCCTGCCGTCGTTCATAACGACACGCGGTGGAGGTTATTTCTTCATGCCGAGCCGTGCAGCATTGCAGTTCCTGCACTGGCGTCTGGCCACAAGTTGAGTGCCTGCCCAATGATTGAGACAGGGGCTTCTGATCGGCAAGCTGGCCGATCGGAGCAACTCACTCGGAACTGACGCGTCGCAGGCGGGCCGGATCGTTGACCTTGACGTGACCACGTTTTGTCGCGATCAGGCCGCGGCCGCGCCAATCGTTGAGAAGTTTGTTGACGGATTCCCGCGTCGCACCGAGCGTCTGGGCGAGTTCCGATTGTGAGATGGCGATCCAGCCCGCGGCATCGGAAAGCAGTTCACTGAGATGCAGCAGCCGCTTGGCGAGCCTGGCCTCTATGGCGAGGAAGGTGTGGTCGCCAAGCTCTTCGCTGATCCACCTCAATCGCTTGCACAGCAGTTCGATGATGGCTCGGCCGAGCAATGGGTCCCGCTCGATGCGGTCGAGCACCTGCTTGCGCGTCAGGGACACGATGGAACATTCCGATCTGCAGATGGCTGTGGCTGTCCTGCGGCCGCCATCCAGCACTCCGATTTCGCCGATGAGGCTCGGCGGGAATTGCAGGTTGGCGACCAGCTTGTCGCCGTCAGCCGAGAAGATCGAAATCTCGACCGACCCGGCAAGCAGACCATAGACACGATCGGATGGATCGTCCTGGAGAAAAAGCAACCGACCCGCAGCATATTTTTCAGGCTTGGCGTCGCCGAACATCCTGTCCAGCAGGTCGCGATCGTAATGGGCGAACTTCGCCAGTGTGTGTTTAGGTTCCTGATCCAGACTGGTCATCAACATCGGTGCCCCCAACGTGATCTCATTCAAGTGAGATTCTGCTTTTGTTTGTTCGGAACTTCGTTCGTTTGCCTTGTCCGTGGGAAAGTCTACGCGCGGCAGCGCGGCTTGGATAGCGGACAGAAAGCGGATTTGTTTCTTGCCGGCACGTGCTCAGCCATCTAAGCCATGGCCGGCTCCGGCCCACCTGCGGCAAGATCGCCTTTCATCAGGGCCATGATTGCTACCTGGGTACGGTTTGTCGCCCCAAGCTTGCTCATGATCTGCCGGACATGGACCTTGACAGTCGATTCCTGCATGTCGAGCTCACGTGCGATGAGCTTGTTGGATTTGCCGGAGCGGAGCCGGTCGAGAACCTGGTTCTGCCTTGGTGTCAGCAGGCCGCTGCCCGTCGCTGCGCCCGATTGATGGCGAGCACGGTCTCTGCCGTCTGCGATCTCCAGCAGGGCTTCACGAGGGAAATACGCGCCGCCGTTCATGATGAAGGCAAGTGCCTGGTGCACCACGGCCAACGGCGTGGTGGTCGAAATGAAGGCCTGAAAGCCGAAGCTCACAGCGCCAACAGCCTCTTCAGCTTCCGTACGGTCCGAAAGAATGGCGCAGGGTGTTGTCGGGAACTGTTCCCGGACACTCCGCAGAACCGTCCGCGTCTGCAGATCATGCAACGATGAACCGCCGACATTCAGGACAATAAGTGAAACGTTGTTGCCTGGTTGAGAATAGAAACCGATGTTTTCCGGTTCTATCGCATGGGCCGATTTGCCAAGAGGGCTGACCCATTCGTTGATCAAGGTCGTAATGCCGGCGCATCTCAGCGCCAGAGTATCAACTACCAGCACAACCGCCTTTTGTGCATCCCCAGTCATTTCAGTCTCCTCGGTTTGTGGGCGCTTGCCTGTGCGCCGCCGGAACCCTCTTTCCGATCTGGTTCATCTCGAGCGTTTCGCGGAAACGCTCCAACTCACTGTTTTACGCAATTCCTGATGCAAAACCGCTGCGCACTTTTGCTGGAATTGCTCCAGTCGTATCGCAATGAGGACACCTCCGATGTGACGCGCTTCACATGCATCGGGAGCTCTTCGAAACTGCCCTTCGTGGGTGACGGATGAACCGCCGAATTCCCTTGGACTTCCAAGGCTTACCCTGTCGGACAAAGTACGGGACCTGCCTTAGGTGCGCCATCGCTCCAAGGGTGCTCAGCCGGAAGGCGTAGGTCAGCAATCAAGGCGATCAGCGCTATGAAACCGTTTCCGGTACCGCCATGGATATTATGCTTGGCGCGCAATGGAGGAGTTGGCCATGGGCACGTCGAATTCAAGCAGAAGCCACCAGCCCGGCTGCGGTAACAATCCGCCGCAGACCGTGCAGGTGCGCACGGTGACGGCGCAAAGCGCAATCGGTGTTTCCGCGCAGGTTAGCGCGGATGCCTTCGGTCAAGCGACGTTTTCAAACACCCAGGTTCATCTGACCACCATAGACCGTGGGCTTGCGTCGTTTGCCATCGCCGCGGTTGGTGTACAGGCGGCTGCACAGGCCGCTGGCGATCAAACACCGTTTGCCATGGCATCAGCGGTGGTCACGATGAGCAATGCCGATATTTCGGTCACCAACAGCCGGACCGTTACCGGCACGGATGCGCACGCGATGAGCCAGCAGACCGTGGTGTCGGCCATCGGCGCCAGTTTTGCTTTCGAAACGGGTCTGGCTCCTGCCCACCAGGTCAATGATGTCGCGGTGGAGTCCTGTCGGTCCGGTGTCGGCGCCCTGCAGGGCAATCTGGCGACATTCGAGGCGAATGTCGCCGCGCATGGCGAGAACAGCTTCGTCGACCTCCAGGCCGACGCGGTCGCCCTGGAGGATCAGTATTCCTCGAGCGTCGTTTCGGCGACGTCGGCAATCGATATCCAGGTCGTCTACACTGAATATGTCGGCACCCGATGGGACGATACCATCGTGACGGACAATGGCGACTCGCTGGTGCGCGGCGGTCGTGGCGACGATGTCATCCGCGCCGGCAATGGCGATGACTGGCTGTTTGGCGGCAAAGGCGATGACCGCATCAGCGGCGGCGGCGGCAACGACACCGCCTTTGGCGGCGATGGCCGCGACCATCTCAATGGTGGTGATGGTGACGACTGGTTGTTTGGCGGCGATGGCAAGGACAGTCTGTCCGGCGACGCCGGCAATGATCTGATCGTCGGTGGTGATGGCAATGACCTGATCACAGGCGGTAGCGGCAACGATCTGCTCGACGGAGGCGATGGCCGTGACGACATTTCGGGCGGCGCCGGCAACGATGTCTTCCGGCTAGGCTTCGCTTCCGGCGACGGCGACGATTTGATGAGGGGAGGCGAGGGAGCCGACACTTATCTTGTCGCCGGAGCGTTCGACGATGATACCATCGCCGATTTTTCGGTCAGTGGCGGCGACCGGCTTGCCATCGAAGGTCTCGACGCGTTGATCGGCGCCGGTTCGCGGGCCATTTCGATGGAACGCGACCGGGGTGACCGGGATGACCTTGTCGTGACGCTGCGCCTGGGCGGGGAACGTTCGACGCTCACCTTGGATGAATTCTTCGCCAACAATCCCGAATTTGGCGCGATGCCAATGCGCGGAGCGTTCAGCACGCAGCAAACGGCCGCGATCATGCATGCCATTGCCGTGGACGCTGATACCGGTCCGGCAATGACGGATACACAACTTACCTTTCAGCTGGGGGATCTTCTGGCCGTTTTCGGTTGAATAGCCGAGACTTAATACTTTTGGCATCCACCTCTTGAGGGTGGATGCCTTTTGTTTTCGAGTTTATGTCTGATGATCTTAATGGATCAAAAGTATTACTCTGCAAGAGAGGTAAATTAAGTCGCTTGAATATTTGATGATCGTGGCGATGGGGCCTAGGCTTCGAATGTACCGGACATGAGTGCCGGACATCATCAAAGCGACAAGGAGAGTGACATGACCTTCTACTGTGATCCTTCCGATGTGAACCTGGACGCCTCGTACGATTTCGATTCCAACATCGATGTCGACTTCGATCTGTATTCGGATATCGACAGCAACCTCGACGTCAATCACGACATCGACGTCTGCGTCGACATCAACGGCAACGAAGCCACCTTTGCGATCGACGTCCAGGCCTATGGCCATGACACGGCAACCGACCTCAATCTCGTCGTTGCGGTTCAGGAAAACGAGTGGTCGAGCATCACGGCAACCGGTTACGCCGCTGCCGGCTGATAGCCTCCGCAGTCGACTGCGGCGCATCCTCCCATCGCTGTAGCCCGACCGAAAAAGGCTCCGCTTCATGCGGGGCCTTTTTTCGTGGGCGACAGCTAGGTCTCTGGTCGGATCCAAGCAGAGCCATCCGATGCTACCAAAGAGGTCGCCGTCTACGCCTGAAGTGTGACTCCACCTAAGCGTTGTGCCGTCGGCTCCGGTTCACCGCTAATCTCCAGTCGGGTGTCCTCGCAGAAATCCTGTCTGCGCAAAGGGGCAGACGGAGAGAGGTTCAGATGCGCAAGATATCGATATCCCGTCAGATAGGCAGCCAGAAGATCACTGCTGCGGCCAATGAGGTCGCACCTGCCCCCACGCCTTCGACGGCACCGGCGGCCGCGCGCACATCAGCGGGATTGGCTGCATTGGCGGCGGATCCCTTCGTGCTGATCCAGCTCTCCAGCAATGCCGACAACTTCACGCAGGTCGCGGATGGCAGCTATCGCATCGAAGGTTTCGGCGGGAACGACATCATTTCGGTCGCGGCGGCCTCTACCGGCGGCGACTATCTGGACGGCGGCGCCGGCAATGACGTGTTGAACGCAGCCGCCACCGACGACGTGCTCGATGGCGGCGACGGCAACGACAGTCTCAACGGCGGTGCGGGCAACGACCTGCTGCGCGGCGGTGCTGGCGCTGACACGCTGAATGGCGGCGACGGCATCGACACGGCCGACTATTCGACCTCGAGCCTGAGGGTGATGGTGGCATTGCCCCTGGACCCCCAGCGCACCGCGCGTGGTTCAGGCGGAGACGCTGCGCTGGATGTGCTGAGCGGCATCGAAAACATCACCGGCTCGGCTCTCAATGACACGCTGACCGGAAACAAGCTCGACAACCAGCTCGTCGGCAATGCCGGCGACGATCTGCTGCGCGGCATGGACGGCAACGATGTTCTGATCGGCGACGGCGCCAATGACGCCAACCAGGATGGTATCGCCGACGACCTCGACGGCGATGGAATTCCAGATGGGGTCGATGCCCCTGGCGGCGGCAATGACACGCTCGACGGTGGCTTCGGCGACGATCGCCTGTTTGGCGGCGGCGGCAATGACACGCTCATCGGCGGCTTCGGCAATGACGTGCTTTATGGCGGCTCCGGCGATGATCTGCTGACCGGTGGCGACGGCAACGACTTCATGGATGGCGGCAGCGGCAATGACGAGTTGATCGGCAGCCTGGGCGACGATGTCATGCATGGTGGCGAAGGCAATGATTTCCTGACCGCTTCCATTGGCAACGACCAGCTGTTCGGCGAAGGCGGCGACGATGATCTGCAGGCCGGCGACGGCAACGATCTGGTTGATGGTGGCGACGGCAATGACAGGTTGGTCGGGTCAGCCGGCGACGACCGTCTTTTCGGCGGTGCCGGCAACGACATGCTGCAGGGCGACGCTGGCGCGGATTACTTGGACGGTGGCTCGGGCGTCGATACCGTGGACTATTCGCAAGGCGGTGCCGTCGGCATCAATCTCGCCGCAGGCTCCGTCAGCGGCGCGGCCGCGGGCGATCAACTGATCGGCATCGAGAACATCATCGGCTCGGGGCAGAACGACATTCTGGTTGGCGACGCCAACGCCAACACATTTACCGGCAACGCTGGTGCGGACACCATGATTGGCCAGGGCGGTGTCGATACGGCCGATTATTCGACTTCGACGGCGGCGATAACGATCCATCTCAACACCACCGTCGCCGATCCTCTGGCGGTCGGCAGCGGCATTGGCGGCGATGCCGAAGGCGATCAGCTGCAATTGATCGAGCGCATCATCGGCTCGGCCTTCGACGACATCCTGGTTGGCGGCGAACTGAACGACATCTTTGTCGGTGGCGTGGGTGCCGATCGTATCGATGGCGGTCTGGGCACCAGTGACACCGCAGAATATTCGACTTCATCGGCGGCCGTATCGGTCAACCTGGCCGGGGCGACGGCAGGCGGCGGCGATGCTGCGGGTGATATCCTGAGCGGCATCGAAAACCTGATTGGTTCCGCTTTCGATGACACCCTTATTGGCGACGGCCTGACCAATCGCCTCGATGGCGGTGCCGGCAACGATTTCCTTCGTGGCGGCGCCAATGCCAGCACCGAATTCCTGATCGGTGGTGACGGCATCGATACCGCTGACTACTCGACGTCGACTGCAGCGGTTCGCGCCGTTCTCTCAGACAGTCTGACATCCGGCGTGCTGTCGAGCGGTGGCGATGCGCAGAACGACGTGCTTGTAGCGGTAGAGAACATTCTTGGGTCGGCATTCAATGACGAACTCATTGGGGCCTCGGGTGCAAATCGCCTCGAAGGAGGTACCGGCAACGATATCCTCAATGGCGGCGATGGGGCCGATGTGCTAGGTGGAGGAGACGGTATTGATACTGCTTCCTATTCAAGCTCTACGGCGGGTGTCTTCGTGCAACTCGATAACACTGGTGCAGCGATTGGCGTTGGTGGCCATGCGCAGGGCGACCAGCTGAGTGGCATCGAAAATCTGACCGGGTCGGGTTTCAACGATCTGCTCGTCGGCAATACGCTGACCAACACGCTTGTAGGCGCCGGCGGCAATGACCGGCTGATCAGCGGCGGCGGCAATGACCAGATGCGCGGCGGTAGCGGTGCGGATATCCTCTCGATCACAGGTACCGGCACCAAGACCGTGTTCGGCGACGGTGTTTCCGACGGCGGTTTGGCGGGCCAGGACACATTCCGGATACTGGGTGGTACAAACAATCTGATCTTCGACTATCAGGCTGGCGAAGATGTCTTTATCCGCTCGAACCCTGGTTCCGTCGCGGCGTCCTTGGCGTCGCTGACGGTCAGCGGCCTCGCCTACTGGGTCGCGCGGGTCGCCAGCACGGCGCCTGGCATGGAGAGTTCGACCTTCGTCGTGCTCGGCGAGCGCACGACCACAAATCCGGACGCCGCCATAACCAACGCGTTCAGCAGCTTCGTTTCGCACGACCTGTTCGTCGATCCCGCGCTTCTGGCCTGAGTGAACTGAAAACGGAGCGATGTGATGGCGATCGTCGGTTCACGAGCCCGCAAGGCGAGAAAGACGGAGCTCGACGATGCGATCGGGCAAGTGAAGTCCGCAATGATCATCGTTGCGGTCTTCAGTCTCGCCATCAATCTCCTGATGCTGGCGTCGCCCATCTACATGCTGCAGGTCTACGACCGTGTCCTGGTCACAGGTCATCTGGAAACGCTGGTGCTGCTGACGATCATGGCCGGCGTAGCCCTGCTCGTGCTTGGTCTGCTCGACATGCTGCGCAACATCATCATGGCGCGCGCCGCGAACTGGCTCAGTGACCGCCTGAGCCCCGTCATCATTGCCAGCAGCGTCCGTGCGCGTCTGCTTGGCGACCAGGCCGGCACGCAGCCACTGCGTGATCTTGGCCAGGTGCAGTCGTTCCTGTCGTCGCAGGCCTCGACCGCACTGTTCGACCTTCCGTGGACACCGGTCTTCCTGCTGCTGATCTGGCTGCTGCACCCGGCGCTTGGTGTTTTTGCGCTCGCCGCGACGATCCTTCTCGTCCTGTTGGGCGTTCTCAACGAGATGGTGACGCGCAAATCGTCCCTGGTCGCGAGCACCTCGCAGATCCAGGCTCTCCAGCACGCCGACATGGCCATCCGCAACGCGGAAGTGGTCCGCGCGATGGGGATGCTGCCGGGCTTGCTGGATCGCTTCCGCGTCAGCAATGATGCCTTCCTCGGTGCCTCCGACGTGGCTTCGCAGCGCGGCGCAACCATTGTCGGGATCACGAAGTTCGTGCGGTTGTTTGTCCAGTCTGCAACGCTTGGCCTCGGCGCCTATCTGCTGCTGCAGGGCGCCGCCACGGGCGGCGTCATGATTGCGTCGTCGATCCTGCTCGGTCGTGCCCTGGCACCTGTCGAGCACCTGATGGCAATCTGGCGCAATCTCGGTCAGACACGTATCGCCTATGCACGGCTGACGGAGCGCTTGCAGAATATCAGCGCAGAGCCCTACCGCATCCGCCTGCCGGAGCCGGAGGGTCGCATCACGCTTGAGAATGTCTCCTACTTTGTCCAGCCTGGGCGGCCCGCCATCATCGACAATCTGAGTGTCGCGTTCCAGCCCGGCGAGGCCGTCGCGATCATCGGCCCGTCGGCGAGTGGTAAAAGCACCTTGTGCCGCCTGATCGCCGGCATCGTTTTGCCAACCTCCGGAACCGTCCGCCTCGACGGCACCGATGTTCAGCACTGGAACAACGAGCAGCTCGGCGAGGCAATGGGATACCTGCCGCAGGATGTCGAGCTGTTTTCCGGCAGCGTGCGCGACAACATTTCGCGCATGGCCAAAGCCGAGGACCAGGCGGTGATCGATGCCGCCAAGCTGTCGCATGCCCATGACATGATCCAGCGCCTGCCGCAGGGTTACGAGACGCCGATCGGCGATTCAGGTTCGCGCCTGTCGGGCGGCCAGCGTCAACGCATCGGTCTTGCCCGCGCCGTGTTCGGGTCGCCGAGGATCGTCGTGCTCGACGAGCCAAATGCGAATCTGGACCAGGTTGGTGAATCCGCTCTGGCCGCTGCGATCGCCGAGTTGAAGGCACAGGGGAGGACCTTGATCATCGTTGGCCATCGTCCGTCGACGCTTGCCCAGGCCGACAAGGTGCTTTTCCTGCGCGATGGACGCCTGCATCTGTTCGGGCCACGCGACGAGGTTCTGGTCCGCTTGCGCTCCATCGCCAAGGAAGGGGAGCGCGCACCGCTGCATGTGATCAGGGCCGAAACGCCGGCAGAAGAAGACACGGATTCCAAACCGCAGACGATTGGGCCACCTGAGCCTCAGATCGAACAGATCGCCTGAGTGAGATGCTTCCAGGGGGAGGATAGGATGGCAGAACTTCAACCCGGTAAATCGCAGGCACTCGTCAGGAGTTCGCCGAACGTCATCGACGGCAGGGTCGAGCCGCCGAGATTGCAGGAGGTTGTCCGCATGCCCGTTCGCTACGGGATGGCTCTCGCCTATCTGTTCATCGTCGGCGGGATTGCCTGGTCGGCCTTGGCTCCAATGGCGGAGGGAGCGACAGCGGCCGGCATTGTCAGTCCCGATGGAAGCCGGCGCACCGTTCAGCATCTCGAGGGTGGCATCATCAAAGAATTGAGGGTACGCGACGGCGATCTGGTTCGCGCGGGCGAGCCGCTGGTCACCTTGCAGAGCACGCAGGCGGCCGCCCTCTATGATCTCTATCTGGAGCAGGCCCGCACGCTGCAGGCGACACAGGCGCGCCTGAGCGCTGAGCAGGAGGACAAGAGCGAGATCAGCTTTCCAGCAGACCTTCTGGCCAGCGCCGATGAGCGGGCCAGGAAGATCATCGCCGGCCAGACCCTGCTGTTCAACCAGCGTCGTTCCTCGCTCGAGGCGCAATTGCAGATCCTCGATGCTCGCAAGCGCCAGTTCGAAGAGCAATTGTTGGGTTTGCGGGCGCAGGTGGTCAGCGTCGACGCGCAGCTTGCGCTGACCGAACAGGAACATAGCGTCAAGAAGAGCCTGGTCGACAAGGCACTGCTGGCCCGCTCCGAGACATTGAAGCTTGAGCGGTCAAAGGCGGCACTGGACGGAGATCGCGGTAGCTTCATAGGGCAGATCGCCGAAGTCGAGCAGAAGATCGGCGAACTGGACACCCAGAGCATGTCGCTGAAAGCCACCCAGTCGGCCGATATCGCCGATCAGCTGGAGAAGGCGAGGGCAGGTTATATCGATGCGGCTGAACGGCTGAATGCCAGCAAGGATGTACTTGACCGCACCGTCATCACCGCGCCGGTCACCGGCAAGATAGCCAACCTCAAGTTCAAGACCTCTGGCGGTGTGATCGGGCCGGGCCAGGCCATCCTCGACATCGTGCCGACCAATGAGCAACTGCTGATCGACGCGCGGGTGTCGCCGAGTGACATCGATGTCGTGGCCGCGGGCCTCCAGGCAACCGTTCACCTGACGGCCTATTCCAGCCGCGGCATGCCACGTGTCACGGGGACGGTCAAATCGGTGTCTGCTGACAGGGTGACTGACGAAACAACCGGCCAGTCCTATTATCTTGCCAGGGTCGAGGTGCCGCAAAGTGAGCTGGAAGCGTTGGACGAGGACGTCGTCATGATGCCTGGTATGCCCGCCGAAGTGCTCATCGTGACAGGGAAGCGGACAGTGCTTGCCTATTTGATGGAGCCGTTCATGGCCGCGTTCCGGCGGGGATTGCGCGAGGTCTAACTCTCTTTTCCCAACGATTACGCCTATAGCCGGTGCACCTTCGCGCCGGCTAAAGGCTCTGATTGCATGACTGCAACCTTACTTGTCCTTGATGCGCGTCGCCTGTACCGGCGGTGCCTTGATCGCCGGCGCCGCTGCGGGCTTCTTGGCGTCTTTTTTGGGTTTGCGGGCTTCCTTGCCCGGTCTCATCGAACCTTTAGCCATGATTCGCTCCTCCGTTGGGACAGGAACCAATGAAACAACAGATCTGGGAAAGAGCAAGGCACCTGCCAACGCATGATCCCGAAAAGTCGCAGAGTTTTCGAACCAGGATCATGCGGCAAAACAGGGGGGTAGAGCAGAATGCCGGTTCGTCTGGCAGCATTGCGCTCGCACACTGACGATGCCAGCTGCAGACAACCATTGCCCAACGGCTCGGCAGCGCTAGATTGCCGGAAACATCGGGAGAAAAGACCATGAAGATCGACGGTGGCTGCTACTGTGGCGCGATTGCCTATGAGGCCGAGGTCGACCCTGGCGCAACGTTGATTTGCCACTGCACCGATTGCCAGCAACTTACCGGCACGGCGTTTCGCGTCTCCCTTCCCACCCCAGAGGCGCAGTTCCGGCTTACCAAAGGCGAGCCGAAAATCTTTGAGAAGACCGGCAGCAGCGGTGCCAAGCGCCTGCAGGCCTTCTGCGGCGATTGCGGTTCGCATCTCTATGTTGTCGGCGCCGGCGACGGGCCGAAGATTTATGGCATCAGAACCGGTACCGCTCGCCAGCGGCAGGACCTCGTGCCGCGCCTGGAAAAGTTCCATGGCTCGGCGCTTGGCTGGATGCCGCGCTTCGAGAGCGTCGAGACGACTATCGAAGGGCAATAAGCTTCAGGATACTTCTGGAGACAATCAGGCGTCGTCGGGGTCGACGACGCGCAACCTGAGTTGTCCGGTCTTGGAATCGGCCGTTCGGGGCGCGGCGTCGGCCTTGCGTTGACTGGCGGTCGCGTCGTCCGTGCCTTCCGTTGCGCCGAATTCCAGCGCCTCGATCTTCTGGCCGCGCTTGGTGACCTTGGAAGAAGAAACGAGGATATCGTCGATATCCTTCGAGGCCTGGCCGAAATGGGTCTGCAGCTTGCGGACCCTTTCATCGAGACGCGAAACATCTTCCATCAGCCGGATCACTTCGCCCTGGATCAGATGGGCCTGCTCGCGCATGCGCGCATCTTTCAGGATCGCCTGGATGACCTGAATCGACAGCATCAGCAGTGACGGCGAGACGATGACGACGCGGGCGCGGTGCGCGCGCTGCACCAGTGCCTCGAAATTCTCGTGGATCTCGGCAAAGATCGACTCCGAGGGCACGAACATGAAGGCGGTATCCTGGGTCTCGCCCTGGATCAGGTATTTTTCGGCGATGTCGCGGATATGCACCTCGATATCGCGCCGGAACGCCTGCGCTGCTACCTTCTGCAACTCGGGGCTTTCGGCAGCGCGGATGGCGTTCCAGGCTTCGAGCGGAAACTTGGCGTCGACGACCAGCGACGGCGCCGCATTCGGCATTTTCACCAGGCAGTCCGGCCGGTTGCCATTTGAGAGGGTCGCCTGGAATTCGTAGGAGCCGTGCGGCAGCCCATCGGCGACGATCGCTTCCATGCGCGACTGGCCGAAGGCACCGCGCGTCTGCTTGTTGGAGAGGATCGCCTGCAATTGCACGACCTGGCCGGCAAGTGACTGGATGTTGCCTTGCGCTGTGTCGATCACGGCCAGTCGTTCCTGCAACCTGGCCAGGCTTTCGTGCGTCGACCTGGTCTGCTCGGTCATGGTCTGGCCAATGCGCCCGGTCATGGCATCGAGCCTCTGGCCAATCGATTGCGTCAGCTCCGCCTGGCGTGCGCCGAACACGTCCGCCAGCGCACCCATGCGCCCCTGCATTTCGGCCTGGCTTTGCAGAATGCCAGCCATGCGGACCTCGGCATCTCGGGCATGGTCGGCAGCTTCTGCGGCGGCGACGCTACGCGCCTTGGCTGCGCGCCACAGCGCCACGATCAGCGCAACGAACAGGACAAGGACGAGAAACACGACGGAGCCCAGTGCCTGGCCAAGCGTGATCGTGGTCGCACCGAGCCGGGCGACGGGTTCGGAAAGGATGGAGCTGAGGTCGTTCATCAGCCCAGCATAAACGATTCTTGTGACAGGAGAAGATCAAACCATGAACATGCTGACGGCAGTGTGGTTGACGCTGTCCTTGCAAGGTTTTAGGTGAGCGATATGTCGATCAAGCCGCTCATCATTCTTCCCGATCCCGTCCTGCGCCAGGTTTCCAAGCCGGTCGAGCGTATCGACGAGCCCTTGCTCAAGCTGGCTGATGACATGCTGGAGACGATGTACGACGCTCCCGGCATCGGTCTGGCCGCCATCCAGATCGGAGAGCCTCTGCGTATGTTGGTGATCGATCTCGCCAAGGAAGGCGAGCCGCCTGCTCCACATGTATTCATCAACCCGGATGTTCTCGAAAGCGGTTCCGAGCGCTCGGTCTATGAGGAAGGCTGCCTGTCCATCCCTGATTATTATGCCGAGGTCGAACGGCCGGCCACTGTCCGGGTCCGTTACCTGGATCGCGACGGCCGCCTGCAGGAGATCGAGGCAGATGGGCTGATGGCTACCTGTCTGCAGCATGAGATTGATCACCTGAACGGTGTGCTGTTCATTGATCACATCTCGAAGCTGAAGCGCGACATGGTGGTCAAGAAATTCAAGAAGCTTGCCCGCGATAAGGCGCCGAGCCGCCTGGTGGGCTGACCCGGGACACATTCATGACGCTTCGCGTGGTCTTCATGGGCACGCCCGATTTTTCGGTCGCGACGCTGCGCGCTCTGGCCGAAGCCGGGCATGATGTTGTTGCCGTCTATACCCAGCCGCCGCGCGCCGCCGGCCGGCGTGGCCTGGAATTGACGCCTTCGCCAGTGCAGCGCGAGGCTGAGCGGCTCGGCATCGCCGTACATACGCCAGTCTCGTTGAAGGGTGAGGCCGAACAGGCTGCTTTTCGTGCTCTGGATGCCGATGTTGCCGTTGTTGTCGCCTATGGTCTGCTGTTGCCAAAGCCGGTCCTCGATGCGCCGCGTCTTGGCTGCCTCAACGGTCACGCCTCGCTTTTGCCACGTTGGCGTGGTGCAGCACCGATCCAGCGCGCCATCATGGCCGGCGATGCCGAAACCGGCATGATGGTCATGAAGATGGAACTGGGGCTGGATACTGGTCCGGTCGGATTGGTTGAAAAACTGGCGATCGATCCCGATATGACGGCCGGCGAGCTGCATGACCGACTGATGGTGGCGGGCGCCGGACTGATGGTGGAAGCCTTGTCACGGCTGGAGGTCGGGACATTGAGCTTTGTGGAACAGGCCGCCGAGGGCGTGACCTATGCCGCGAAGATCGATAAGACGGAGACCCGGATCGACTGGACCCGTCCCGCGGATGCGGTCCACAACCATATTCGCGGCCTTTCGCCTTTCCCCGGCGGATGGTGCGAGGCACTTATCGGCGGCCGTCTCGAACGATTGAAGTTGCTTCGTTCGACTGTCGCCGATGGCATGGGGGAACCGGGAGGAATTCTCGACGACCGGCTGACGGTCGCCTGCGGGGCAGGCTCGGTCAGGCTGGTCGAAGTGCAGCGTGCGGGCGGCAAGCCCGTTACCGCACAGGAGTTCCTGCGCGGGGCAAAGTTGGAAGAAGGAATGAAATTGTCATGAGCATGATGTCGATACGCGCGGCGACGCCGCGGGATCGCGAGGCCATCCGCCTCGTCGAAGAACATGCTTTCGGCCAGCAGACCGAAGCTGGTCTCGTCGATGCAATCGTCACCGAAGGCGATGCGGTCCTGGAACTGGTCGCTGAAGAAGAAGGCCAGGTTGTCGGCCATATCCTGTTCTCGCGCCTCTATGTCGAGAACAGTGGCAGGCAGTTCCCTGCCGTGGCGCTTGCGCCGCTTGCGGTGGAGCCGGATTTCCATGGCACGGGCATCGGCGGCGCGCTGGTGCGCGAGGCGCATATCCGCCTCAAGGATGCCGGCGAGAACCTGTCCATCGTGCTGGGCGACCCGGCCTATTATGGCCGTTTCGGCTACAGCCACGAGCGCGCGTCCGGTTTTGCCAGCGAGTATCAAGGCGAAGCGCTGCAGGCTCAGGCCTGGGGTGAAGCACCTCAGAACGGCGAGCTGGTCTACGCTTCGGCTTTCGGCACCGCGCTGGCGGCATAGCGTCAAGACGTGCCCCGCTATCGCCTCGACATCGAGTATGACGGCGGGCCTTATTCCGGCTGGCAGCGGCAGGCTGCCGGCCAGCATTCGGTTCAGGCCGCGATCGAACAGGCAATCGCACGTTTCTGCGGCGATGCGATCTCCATCCGGGGGGCTGGCCGTACCGATGCCGGCGTGCACGCCACGGCCCAGGTCGCGCATGCGGACCTGAGCAAGGCGTGGCCGGCCGATACCGTGCGCGACGCTGTCAACGCCTACCTGCAGCGAGCCGGCGAACGGGTCACCATTCTGAGCGCGACTGCCGTGCCGGATGATTTCGATGCGCGTTTCTCAGCAGTCGGCCGGCACTATCTCTACCGCATCGCCAACCGTCGCGCGCCGCCCGCGCTGGACATGGGCAAGGTATGGTGGGTACCAAAGCGGCTCGATGCCGAAGCCATGCATGAGGCGGCGAAGGTTCTGCTGGGCCGGCACGACTTCACCACCTTCCGTTCCACGCAATGCCAGGCCAACAGTCCTTTGCGCACGCTTGAGCGGCTCGATGTCGCGCGGCAGGGCGAAACGATCGAAGTCCGCACCTCGGCGCGGTCGTTCCTACACAATCAGGTCCGCTCCATGGTCGGCTCGTTGAAGCGCGTGGGCGAAGGCGCATGGACCTCCGCCGATCTCAAGGCGGCCCTGGAGGCGCGTGACCGTGCAGCCTGCGGCCAGGTCGCTCCGCCCGACGGCCTGTTCCTCACCGGCGTCGACTACCCCGCATCCTGACCCTTCTCTACTCGCTCCCGGCTATCGCATCGATGCTGCGCCGGTGCGCGATCGGCTGCGCCATGTGGCTCGGCATTGGCCAGACTTTCGTCGAGCCGGGTTGCACCGGTCGTTCCAGATAGGTCGACAAGACCACATAACTGCGTGTGGTGACGACACCCGGCGTGTCGTAGAGCCTGGCCAGCAACCCCTCCAGTGCGCGCGTGTCCTTGGCCCGGACCTTCAGCAGCATGCAGGCATCTCCGGCGACCGAGTGGATCTCTTCCACTTCCGGATAGGCGGAAATCGCCATCAGCTCGGGTGTCTTGCCCCAGCCGCGTGTGTCGACATGGACGAAGGCGAGCAGTGGCTTGTTGACGGCCACTGGATCGATCAGCACCGAAGTGCTGCGGATCGCGCGGCTGCGCCGCAGCCGTTTCACACGTTCATGCGCGGCCGGTGCCGAAAGCCCGACCTTCTCGCCGAGTTCGGCATAGCTGACGGTGGCATCCTCGCAGAGTGCGCCTAATAGTTTTCGGTCCATCTCGTCCAGGTCCCGTTCCGGAACACTGTTTTGCCGAACGTCATCTGTTTCCTGCTTCATTGCAGAAATTCCCCTTGTTGCGGAATGTCATTCCGTCATCATGCATCTATGACGAAGACGGATCAATCATCTCCCTTGTTTGCCGAACCCATCGAGCGGTTACCGGCCGTTGCCTATGTGCTGACCTTCTGCATCGCGGTCATAGGGTCCAACTCGCTGGTGCTTGGGCCGATCGCGCCGGAGGTGGCGCGGACACTCGGCTCGAGTGTTGCGCTGGTCATGTCGGCATCGGCTGCCTTCGGTTTGGGTACGGCTGCGAGCGCACTTCTGATGGCGCGCCATGTCGACAGATTCGGCGCCAGACGCATGCTGCTGTGGGCGCTTCTCGGATTGGCGCTGGCACTGACCTTGAGCGCGCTTTCACCTGCCGTGCCGGCGCTGGCCGGCGCGCAACTGGTGGCTGGCATCGCCTCTGGCATCGCTTTGCCGGCAATCTATGCCAGCGCTGCCGCGGTGGCGCCGCCCGGACGCGAGAGCCGCACCATCGGCCTGGTTCTGACCGGCTGGACGTTGAGCATGGTCGCCGGTGTTTCGTTGTCGGCCGTGGTGGCCGACTATGTTCACTGGCGTGCCGTCTATGCGGTCGTGGCAATGCTTGCACTTGTCGCGTCTCTCACCTTGAAGGTCAGTCGCTACCGCGATGTGGCTGCGACCGGTCCCGCACCTCAGCCGCTCGCCGCGCTACGCATCGTCGGCGTCAAGCCGCTGCTCGTCGCCTGCGCAGCGTTCATGAGTGCCTTCTATGGGATCTACGGCTATCTGGGCGATCATCTGCACACTGGCCTTGGCGAGCCGGTCAGCGCCAATGGCATCGTGGCGCTGGTCTACGGCATCGGTTTTGGCGCGGCAGCTCTTCTCGACGGCATCGTCGACCGGTTGGGCCCTCGGCGTGTCATGCCGTTTGCTTTCCTGGCCGTCGGGGCCGTCTATCTCGGTTTTGCGCTGGCAGGGAGCAGCTTCTTAGCGGTGCTGGGGCTCACCTTCCTGTGGGGGCTCACCAATCACTTCGGCCTGAATGTGCTGATCATGCGGCTCGCAGCGATCGACCCTTCGCGCCGCGGCACCATCATGGGCCTCAACAGTGCGGTCACCTATCTCGCGGTGTTTGCAGGAACGACCGGCTTCGGTCCGCTCTATTCGACATGGGGTTTTGCTGTTGCGTCCGCGACGGCGCTTTTCCTGATGCTGATCGCCGCGGTTGCAGGGAGCTGGCGATCGCGGGATCGGCATGGATTGCCCGGCTAGTCTGCAAGCATTGGCACACCCACCAGCCACTGCAGCGCGAACAGCACGATAATCGCGGCGACGAACATGCCGGCAAACACGGCGGTCGCCATTGCAGCGCCCTTGTTGATCGCGATGTTGGTCATGCGCCAGCTGAACACCAGCGAAATCAGGAAAAGCAACAGCGAAAGCAGACCACTCGCCTGATCCGCGGCAGGAAAAAGCATGCGCAGAAGGGCACCCGGCAGCATCAGCCAGGCGATGATGGCGCCGGTCCAGTTGCCCGCCACCACGTAGTGCACGAAGCGACCGCTCAATCCCGCGCGCGGCGCTACGGCGGCCAGAACCAGCAGAGGCAGAACCCAGGTGCCGATGTCAACGACAGCCAGTTTCAGCAACAATTCGAACCGGTCTGCGGCGGTTTCTCCCGTCGCATTGGAAGCGCCGACCCAGCCGACGATCAATGCGGGCATGGCCACCGCAATGGCAAAGAAGGAGTTCCAGAACCCGTCCGCTGACAGGTCGAGCAGGCGCAGCCCATCGGCCTTGCCCAGCATCATGCGCCAGGCTCCGTTCAGCGACGATTGGATTTCATCGGCTGAAAGCATGCTCGGCCTGCTTACCCGAACCAATCCTCGATGAAACGCTGATAGATCACCGTCAGCGTCTCGAGATCGTCCAGTGCCACGCGTTCGTCCACCATATGCATGGTCTGGCCGACCAGGCCGAATTCGACCACCGGGCAATAGTCCTTGATGAAGCGGGCATCGGATGTGCCGCCTGACGTCGACAGCTGCGGCCTGCGGCCAGTGACGGCAGCAACCGAGCCGCTCAGCGTGTCGATCAGCTTGTCGTCACGTGTCAGGAAGACATGGCTCGGCCGATCCTTCCACACGAGTTCGAAATCGATCGGTTCCTTGCGGCCCTTGCGGTACTTCTTGCGACCGCTGGCGGCGTCGAGCCTGTTGTGGATTTCGGCCTGCACCGTTTCCGCATCCCAGGTGTCATTGAAACGGATGTTGAAGCTGGCACTTGCCTTGGCAGCAATGACATTGGTGGCGGGGTTGCCGACGTCGATCGACGTGACTTCGAGATTGGTCGGCTGGAAATCCTTGGTGCCCTTGTCAAAGACGGGATTGAGCAGCGCATCGGTGAGCGTCATCAGGCCGCGCACCGGATTGTCGGCGAGATGTGGATAAGCGACGTGGCCCTGGCGGCCCTTGACGGTCACTGTTCCCGACAGGGAGCCGCGGCGACCGATCTTGATCATGTCGCCGAGCACATTTGGGTTGGTGGGCTCGCCGACGATCGAGGCATCCCAGGTTTCGCCCTTGGCGGCGGCCCACTCCAGGAGCTTCACCGTGCCGTTGATCGAAGGGCCTTCCTCGTCGCCGGTGATCAGCAGCGAAACCGAACCCCTGGGAGCGCCTTTCGCTGCGATATGGCGGGCGAGTGCGGCAATGAAGCAGGCGATGCCCCCTTTCATGTCAACTGCACCGCGGCCATACATCTCGCCTTTGGCGATCGCCGCCGAAAAGGGCGGATGCGTCCACGCCGCTTCATCACCGACAGGCACCACATCGGTATGGCCGGCGAACATCAGATGCGGGCCATTGCCGGAGCGCCGCGCGTAGAGGTTCTCGACGTCAGGCGTGCCGTCTTCCTGAAACACCGGGCGTTCGATGGCGAAGCCGAGCGGCTTCAGCATGGCTTCCAAAGAAGACAGGGCGCCACCTTCTGCCGGCGTCACGGACGGGCAACGGATAAGGGCGGCGAGGTTCTGGGCAGGATCGATCGGCAGGGTCATGTGCGCAGCGTTATTCGAAAGATGGGATCGTGTCACGGCCCTTGAAGCGGGAGGGCCTGCGGTTCTTGGCAAGCCTGCTTGATCTGGTCAACAATAGGCCGGCAGCCATCTAGCTGTTGTGCCTTGCCCGGAGATTGCGATGACATCGCGTGACGCATCCGTTGTTGTCGCCGGCGCTGGCAGCATCGGCTGCTACGCAGGAGGGTGCCTGGCACTGGCGGGCCGCAAGGTGACGCTGCTGGTTCGGCCGCGAATAGAACAGGCCCTGTTGCGCGGCGGCCTGCGTGTCACTGATCTCGAAAAACGCGACAGGCGGCTCAGCCAGGCAGCTTTTGCTATCGAGACGCGCGCCGAAGCGGCACTCAAGGATGCCGACATCGTGCTCGTCACCACCAAGAGCGGTGCAACGGAAGAGATCGGCGGGCAGATTGCGGCCTGCGCGCCCACCCACGCAGTCATTGTCAGCTTGCAGAATGGTGTCGACAATGCCGACCGCCTGGCTGCGACCGTGGACGGCCGGCGGGTGCTGGCCGGTATGGTGCCTTTCAATGTCGTGCAGCAGGAGGGCGAGACCCCCTTCAGGGTACACCGTGCCAGCGAGGGAACCGTCCTGATCGAGAGCGGTGCGCCGGGAATTTCGACCCTGCTGAATGTCGAAGGCTTTGCAACGGCCACGCACAGCGACATGCGGTCGGTGCAATGGGGCAAGCTGCTCTTCAATCTCAACAACGCGCTTGTGGCATTGTCGGATCTGCCCCTGGCCACCGAGCTGTCGGATCGTCGCTGGCGCCTGCTTCTGGCCGCGCAGATCGACGAGGCGCTGGCGGCGATGAAGGCAGCGGGCATCAGGCCGGGTCGGGTTGCTGGTCCGCCGCCCGCGCTGCTGCCGACGATCCTGAGGCTGCCGAACTTTGTGTTCCTGCGCCTGGCCAGGCGAATGCTGGCGATCGATCCGCAGGCGCGCTCGTCGATGTGGGAGGATCTGCAGCATGGCCGCAGGACGGAAATCGACGAGTTGCAAGGTGTGATCCTGCGGCTTGCCGCAAGGAGCGGAGTGCGGGCACCGTTGGTTGAGCGCATTACAGCCCTGGTGCGGGAGGCAGAGGTGCGGGGTCAGGGTTCGCCGAAATTGACGGCCGGTGCGATCGAACACGCTTAGCCGCCGGATCACCGCTTTTCAGGAAGCGCTGGGCAGATGTGCCCGGTGCCGGCCCTTTCCGGCACGCTTGGCCTCGTAGAGCGCGAGATCGGAGCAGGTCAGCAGCTGTTCCGCTGTGTCGCCATCCATTGGTGCGCGCGCGCTGCCGATGCTGAGACCGATATAGGCCGCGGCAGAAACCTCGATGTCGAAGGGCTCGGAAATCGTGTCGATCGCCCGTTTTGCGAGATGGGCGGCTTCGATTTCCGATGTCGCGGGCAAGAGCACGACGAATTCGTCGCCGCCGATTCGGAACACCATGTCGGTGGAGCGGAAGGTCTTTCTCAGCCTTTCGCCAACGAGACGCAGCAGCCGATCGCCGGCTGTGTGGCCATGGTTGTCGTTGATGTATTTGAAGCCGTCGAGATCCATGCTGAGCACGAAGAACGGTTTGCCGCCATTGGCCGCCTGCGCGGCCAGCTGGCCGCACATCCGATGCAGTTCCTCCTGCATGAGGATGCGGTTGGGCAGACCCGTCAGCGCGTCTCTTACCGCGAGATCCCGGTTGTCGAGTTCCGCCCGGATCATGCGCACGCTGATGGCGTGGTTGTGCACGAGGACGCCGATGATGCCGGCGACATAGAACGGCATCTGCAGTCCGACCACCCACATGCCGGGTTGCGGCGAAAGCAGTGCGCCCGCCATGAACGGCAGGCTGACCAGCAGCATCACCAAAATTGCGTAACGCGGCGTCGCGGCATTGCGTGAGGAGACGACACCGACAACGCCGGCAACGTTCAGCCCGGCCAGCACCGAAAGAACCAGGTTCTCGCTTGCGATGCAGCCGAAGCAGCCGAGGCCGAAGACGGCGGACCAAGCACCTCCCGCCGTCATGAGAGCACCGAGAGGCGGGTTTTCGCCGTGCAGCCGCGCAACCTCGCAGCGTATGATCAACGTGAACCGCACAGCCAGGAGCACAAGCTCGGCTGCGATCCACAACCACGGCCATCGGCTCCCCGTCAGCACGATTGTCGTCCCGGCAAGGACAAGCACGCTCAGACTGGCAAAGAGGATGGCGAACTTGCGATCATAGGTGGTTTCGAGGAAACGGGAGCGAACGGCCTTGGCCTCGTTCTCCAGCGGGGTCGAGAACCAGTCAAAAAGGCGCGCCGCTCGCCCGGAGAGGCTGCTGCCGAGAACTTTTGTCGGGCCTGACAGTCGTTCCCCCTGAGATCTCGCTACAACATCCGTTCCATCTTGCATGGATCGGCTAAGAATCTCTTAGGATTCTATTATAGCGACAAGAACAGCAGAGAGAATATCGACGTCCCGTCAGGACGGAGCGTTGGTCTCCCGGCCGTAGCGATTTGCGCCTCGTGTCCCCTGCGGCAGGCAAAGCAGAATAAAGACAATGATATCGCCGATGATGAAGAACAGGCCGTACCAGCCGGTCCTGTCGAAATCATGCAGCCGCTTTGCGGCAAGCGCGAGATGGGACAGGATCAGCACGCCGAGCACCACCAGGAATACCGAAGCCCACTGCTCCATCGAAGCCTGATCGGGGGCGGTGTAGAGACGATAGATCGGATAGGAGCGGATGACGTAGAGCAGCAGTCCGGCAAGCGCGAAGGCTTGCCGGCTCAGTCGGCCGTTGAATCCGAAAAATGTCCAGAGCGTCTGCTGAAGGCTCACACGATCACCGTTCAGTCACGCAGCAGTTCGTTGATGGACGTCTTTTCCCGGGTCTTGGCGTCGACGCGCTTGACGATGACGGCACAGTAGAGGCTTGGCCCGGGTTCGCCGTTCGGCAATGGCTTGCCCGGCAGCGAGCCAGCCACCACCACGGCGTTGGCGGGCACTTCACCGTAGAAGACCTCGCCGGTGGCGCGGTCGATGATCTTGGTCGACTTGCCGATGAACACGCCCATGCCGAGCACCGCGCCTTCACGCACGATGCAGCCCTCGACCACCTCCGAACGCGCGCCGATGAAGCAGTTGTCCTCGATGATGGTCGGGCCGGCCTGCATCGGTTCCAGGACACCGCCGATGCCGACGCCGCCGGAGAGATGCACATTCTTGCCGATCTGTGCGCAGGAGCCGACGGAGGCCCAGGTGTCGACCATGGTTCCGCTGTCGACATAGGCGCCGACATTGACGAAGGAAGGCATCAACACCGCGCCGGGTGCGACAAAGGCCGAACGGCGCACCACCGCCGACGGCACGGCGCGGAAGCCGGCCTTTTCGAATTCAAGCGAACCCCAGCCATCGAACTTCGACGGGACCTTGTCCCACCAGGAAGCGCCGCCTGGAGCGCCCGAGATCAGTTCCATCGGCTTCAGGCGGAACGACAGCAGCACGGCCTTCTTCAGCCACTGGTTGACCTTCCATTGGCCATCGGCCTGGCGTTCGGCAACGCGCGCGGTGCCTTTGTCGAGCAGTTCCAGCGCTGATTCGATGGCGTCGCGCACTTCGCCGCGAGTCGCGGTCGAAATGCCGTCGCGCTCCTCGAAAGCCTTGTCGAGGGTCTTTTCAAGGCTCGCCAGATCGGGCTTCGACATCAAATGCTCCGTTACAACGCTGTGAAAGGCAGGCTCTTAACCTGTTTGAAAGCCGCGCGGACCCTATTTGAAGGGAATGTGAGGGTCAATCGCAGCTGCGTCATGGGACGACGCTTGAAAGGGATTTGGACGGGTGGATATGAACCCAATGGAAAAGACGGGCTGGACGCCCCTGCCTCACTCGGACGAAGACCTGGAACGTGCCCGCAGCGTGCCCGACACGCCGCAGACACGCGCATCGACCTATCGTCTCGCCTGGAACGACGAAGAATTCATGACGCGGCGCGAGCTGAGGCCGGTGCGGCTGCAGCTCGAACTGCTGAAGCCGGAGATGATCCTGGCCGAGCGCGGCATCCGCTCCACCGTCATCCTGTTCGGCGGCGCCCGTATTCCGGAGCCTGGTGGCGAGGCCTGGGCCGCCAAGAACGAGACGCAGAAGCGCAACCTCGAAAAGAACAGCCGCTACTATGACGAGGCGCGCAAGTTCGCCCGCCTTTGCTCGCAGCATTCGGCTGCGTCCTATTATCGCGAGTTCGTCGTCGTCACCGGGGGCGGGCCAGGCGTGATGGAGGCCGGCAATCGCGGCGCCGACGATGTCGGCGCGCCGTCGATCGGCCTTAACATCGTGTTGCCGCATGAACAGGCACCCAACCCCTATGTGACACCGGAGCTGTGCTTCAACTTCCACTACTTTGCCATCCGCAAGATGCACTTCGTCATGCGGGCAAAGGCCGTGGCGGTGTTCCCTGGCGGTTTCGGCACCATGGACGAGTTCTTCGAGACGCTGACACTGATCCAGACCGGACGCATGGAGCGCGTGCCGGTGATCCTGTTCGGCAAGGAGTTCTGGCAGCGTGCCATCGATTTGGACTATCTGGCCGAGCAGGGCACCATCACGCCGGGCGACCAGGACATCATCGATTTCGTCGATACCGCCGACGAAGCATGGGACATAATCCGCCGCTTCTACACGCTTTGAGGCGCGGCTTTCGGTTCGATCTCGTCCATCGTTCGCGGCCGGTGCACGAGCGTGACCAGAACGAACGAGATGATCATCAGAAGATACCAGGCGCCGAGTTTCTGGATGGAGACCGGCGCCCAGCCCCCGTTCTGGTTCGGATAGATCCAGGCGCGTGACCATGTGCCGATGTTCTCAGCGAACCAGATGAACAGCGAGACCAGCAGGAAGCCGAGCAGCAGCGGCATGCGGTGGCGGAAGCGGAAGACGCGGTAATGCACCGTCGTCCTGAAGAAGAGGATGGCCGTCGCCGCGAACAGGCCGTAGCGGATGTCGACCGTGAAATGATGCGCGAAGAAATTGACGTAGATCGCCGCGGCAAGCAGCGCGGTTGCCCATAGCGGCGGATAACGGGTGTAGCGCATGTCGAAGATGCGGCTGACGCGTGCCAGGTAGGAACCGACGGCGGCATACATGAAGCCGGAGAACAACGGCACGCCACCGATGCGGAAGAAGGCTTCCTCGGGATAGATCCACGATCCGGCCGAGGTCTTGAAGATTTCCATGATCGTGCCGACGACATGGAAAACCAGGATGACCTTGGCTTCGGACCAGGTTTCCAGCTTGAAGCCGAGCATGGCGAGCTGGATCGCCAGCGCCGCCAGGAACAGGAAGTCGTAGCGGGCAAGCCAGGCGTTATCCGGCCACCAGAATTTGGTGGCCATGATAAGGGCAAGCATGGCTCCGCCGAACAGGCAGGCCCAGCCCTGTTTCAGGCCAAAGACCAGAAACTCGATCGCGGCGCCCGAAACGCCGCGCGCCGGCAGCCGATCCAGCACGCTGTGGGCAGCGGCATCGATGAATGCTTCGACGGAGGTAAAATGCCTCAAATTTGCGTTTCGACGATCGTTGAGAGGAAACCGGCGAGGTCGTCGGTGACATAGTCGACGTCGTCGGCGTTGTCGGGGTCGCGCTCCCAGATTTCCGAGAAAGTCGGCTCGAAGTTGCGCGGCACTATAAGCACGGTGGTCATGCCAAGCGCCTTCGGCACAGCGAGATTGCGGGCCAGATCTTCGAACATCACCGAAGTCGGACCGCTGACAGCGTGCAGGTTCGCGAATTTCTCGTAGGTCTGGCGCGCTGGCTTAGGCGTCAGTCCTGCTGCGACAATGTCGAAAATGTCATCGAAATGATCGAGGATACCAAGCTGACGCGCCGCACGCTCGGCGTGGCCGCGATCGCCATTGGTGAAGATGAACTTGCGTCCCGGCAATTGACGGATCGCTGTTCCCAGCACCGGGTCCGGCACCAGCCAGGAATAGTCGATATCGTGCACCTTCTCCAGGAAATCGTCCGGATCGATCCGGTGCCGTTCCATCAGGCCGTTCAGCGTGGTGCCATACTCCAGATAGAGCTCCTTCTGCAGCTTGCGCGCGTCCTCACGCGAGAGCGTGAGAAGCTCTGACACATAAGCCGTCATCTTGGCGTCGATCTGCGAGAATAGGTTGGAGTGATGCGGGTAGAGGGTGTTGTCGAGGTCGAACACCCAGTCGGTGACATGGGTGAAGCGAGCGGGATCTGGGGATTCGGTCATGGCGCAGTTATCGCATGAAACCAGCGAAGCGGAAGCAGCTTTGTCGATCGTTTTTCTGAGTCGATTGGGGCCAAATTGGTGCGTTCATTCAAATTTTAGCCAGCACTTAAAGAAGACCTTCAAGTCTAGCCGTCATAAGGCCGCCAGCCGGGAGGGAGGGCAGTTATGACCAGCATAGTCATGCGTTCCGCAGCTGTTGCTGGGGTTGCGGTTCTCGTCTCGCTTGGGGTCATTCTCGCCATCGGCCTTCTGGCCAACGATCTGATCGGTCTCGATTCCTGGATCATCGGCACGGTCTGCCCGTTGCTCATCGCCGGGCCGACAAGCGCCTACATGTTTGCGCAAGGCGACAGGCTGAAGGCAGCGCATCGCGAACTGGCCCGCACCCATGCCCAGCTGGCCGTCGCCCACAGGCGCCTGTCCCACAAGGCCAGTCGCGACGACATGACCGGCATGCTCAACCGCGAGAGTTTTTTCACGGCGATGGAGAACGCCAAGGAAAGGAACGGCGGCGCACTGCTCATCATCGACGCCGATCACTTCAAGGCCATCAACGACAGCTACGGCCACCTCACCGGGGACGAGGCCCTGCTGCTGATCGCCGGCGCCATCAAGCGTGCGATGCGCTCCGGCGACATACTCGGCCGTATCGGCGGCGAGGAATTCGCGGCCTTCCTGCATGGTGCCGACGAGCGGGAGGCGGCCCGCATCGCCGAACGCATCCGCACGGAAGTCGAGTTGATCCTGTTCCGGCCGCTGGAGCGCACTGTCCGATTGACGGTGTCGATCGGCGGCGCGCTCTTCCAGGAAACGATGACAATGCCCGACCTGATGCGCAGCGCGGACCTGCGGCTCTACGAAGCCAAGCGCCGCGGCCGCAACCTGGTGATCGTCGGCAACGCGGTCTCCCGCGCCGCCTGACAGGATCGGGTTTCAGAAACCGTAGATGGCGATGCGCAGCAGCACCGCCGCCATCGCCAGTGCGACGATCATGATGCCCATGCCGATCGGCGATCCCCAGCCGTACCACTCCATGGAACGTTCGGCGAAACGCATTTCTTCTTCTCGCGACATCTGTGACTGGGCCATCGGGCCTCTCCTTCTCAAGGGTTCGACTTGTCGGCATCTCGACTTTCCTCTAATGATAAATCAGTCGAAATGTTCGATAGATTGATAGTTAGATGGTCGAAGTAAATTCGTCAACCACGAATCGCGATGAGCTGCTTGGCGCGCTGCTGAGCGCCATCATGCGCTGGCAAGACGAGACACAGAGTTTCGACGAGGCAGTGCGCGAGGAAATGGGCATCAACAGCGCCGAAGGTCGCTGTCTCAGCCTGCTCTATCACGGGCCGCAATCAGCGGGCGCCATTGCGCGTGTCTCGGGTCTGACGCCGGCGGCGGTCACGGCCCTGATCGACAGGCTGGAGGCGCGTGGTTTCCTGACCCGCACGCGCAGCACGGAAGACAGGCGCAAGGTGGTGGTCGAAGCCACCGAAAAAACGCGGGAGCTGTCGGCACGCTATTATGGCGGCATCGCCCGCGAGGGTGAAAAGATGCTGCGCACCTTCAGCGACGCCGAACTCGGCACGATCCTGGAATTCATGACCGCGGCCGCAGACCTCCAGCACAACGAGCTGCGGAAGCTGAAGGCGGGCGAACAGCCTGGCTAGCGGAATTCCGGCGAAAAAGCGTGCAGCGGTTTTGCCTTCCGCCATCTGAAGAATGCGGAAGGCTTCCGTCGAGCCTTACGGTACGATCAGCGTGCCGGCGCCGTGCTCGGTGAAGAGCTCGAGCAGCACCGAATGCGGCGTCTTGCCGTTGAGGATGACGACGCCTTCGACGCCGCGTTCGATCGCCTCGATGCAGGTCTCCACCTTGGGGATCATGCCGCCGGACACCGTGCCGTCGGCAATCAGAGCCCTGGCTTCCGCTACGGTCAGCTCGTCGATGAGCTTCTTGTTCTTGTCGAGCACGCCAGGAACATCGGTGAGGAACAGCAGGCGCGTGGCCTTGACCGCGCCGGCGATGGCGCCGGCGAACGTATCGGCATTGATGTTGTAGGTATGGCCGTCGCGGCCGGGTGCCACCGGGGCCAGAACAGGGATCATTTCGGACCGCGCGAGCAGGTCGAGCAGGGTGCGATCGACTTCGACCGGTTCGCCGACGAAGCCGAGATCGAGCACGCGCTCGATGTTGGAATCCGGATCCTTGATCGTCTTGTGGGCCTTGCGGGCGAAGACCATGTTGCCGTCCTTGCCGCACAGGCCGATCGCCCATTCGCCTTCGGCGTTGATGAGCGCGACGATCTCCTTGTTGATCGAGCCGGCCAGAACCATCTCGACGATCTCGACGGTCTTTTCGTCGGTGACGCGCAGGCCGCCTTCGAAACGCGACTCGATGCCCATCTTGGCCAGCATCGCCGCAATCTGCGGACCGCCGCCATGCACGACGATGGGATTGACGCCGGACTGCTTCAGAAGCGCGATGTCGCGGGCGAAGGCCTTGCCGAGTTCGATGTTGCCCATGGCGTGGCCGCCATACTTCACCACCACCGTCTTGTTCTCGTAGCGCTGCATATAGGGCAGCGCCCTCGAGAGCAGCGCGGCCTGCATTTCGGCGTTGGCGGCGGCTTCCGTCATGGCGATTTTCCCGGCTGGCTGGAAAGAAACGGCGAGGTCTTAGCGGGAAACGGCGAGGGGGGCAATCGATAGCAGGCGGACAGTCCGGTTTTGGCGTATTGTCGGCTTCATCTGTTCGTGAACAGCGGTGAAACCGTCAAAGAGGTGTCACGATGACAGGGCTCGATTCGAAAACTCATTGGCAGGACGTCTATGCCAGCAAGGCAACGACCGCCGTGAGCTGGTACCAGGAGACACCGGCGCCTTCGCTCGATTTGCTGCAACTGGCGGGCGCCGGGCCGGAAACCGGCATCATCGATGTTGGCGGCGGCGCCTCGATCCTCGCGGACACGCTTCTGGCGCTTGGCTACGGCGATCTTTCCGTGCTCGATATCTCGCCGGCTGCGCTCGAGGCCGCACAGGCGCGCCTGGGTAGATCAGCCGGCAAGGTCGAGTGGATTGTCGCCGATGTCACGCAATGGCGTCCCGAGCGTTCCTATGACATCTGGCACGATCGTGCCGCCTTCCACTTCCTGGTCGAGGAGAACAGCCGGATCGCCTATGTCGAGCGGTTGCGTTCGGCCCTGCCCGTCGGTGGTCATGTGATCATCGGCACCTTTGCGCCGGATGGTCCGGAAAAATGCAGCGGCCTGATCGTGCAGCGCTACGATGCACGATCTCTTGGCGCGGCACTCGGTGCAGGCTTTCGGCTCATCGACAGCCGACGTTACGACCACCTCACGCCCTGGCGCGCGGTACAGCATTTCCACTTCGGCACGTTCTGCCGCGAGGCCTGAATTTCTAGAGCATGATCCCGAAAAGTGGGAACCGGTTTTCGGAAAAGATCATGCTCCAACAAAGAGAAAGAGCGGAATAGCGATTCTACCTGATCGCATTCCGCTCTAGCGCGGCACGCGCAATGGCGCACGCCGCTTCAGCCAGCCGGAAATGGCTTCCATCTGCGCTGCCAGTGAAAGCAGTGTCTCTTCATCACCGGGACGACCTGCGGCCTGGATACCGAGAGGCAGGCCGGCATCGGTGACATGGACCGGCAATGCAATGGAAGGCTGGCCACTGACATTATGGATCGCCGGCCAATGCGTGAACCACAGGCTCTTGTCGAGCAGTTGCGAGAAGAAGCCTGGGACCCTCAGCAGCCGTGTCAGGTGCAGCCTGTCCAGGACAGTTTCGATGAATTCATCGACGCCTTTCGGGTTCATCGCGCCGCAGGCGAGCGGAGGATGCGCGATGATCGGCATCAGCACGGCGTCATAACAGGCGGTTGCGGCGATCATCTGGCGGCAGGCAGCGTGGAGCCGCTCCAGCAAGGTGTAGGTCTCGCCGCCGGACATGAATTCGCCAAAGCGCCCGAGCAGGCGCGTCGCGCGTTCGACATCGCCAGTGACCGACCTGCCGTTGCGGATTTCCTCCATGCGAAGCGACCCGGCAACCGCTGAAGCGACGCACATGGCAAAGGCGGTCATGAATGCTCGATCGATCATCGGCAGATCGATCTCTTCCACTGTGTGGCCGCCCTCGCGTGCGATCGCTACCGCCTTGTCGAGCGCCTGCACCGTTTCGGTCGAAATCGGCAACCCGAGCGGCGATTGTCGGTACACGGCGAGACTGAGTTTTCCAGGCTGGCGGGCCGCCGCGGCCGCGAAAGTGCCACGCGGTGGTCGCGCCGCATAAGGTGCAAGCGGGTCCGGACCGTGGGTCAGATCAAGCAGCAGCGCGCTGTCGCGGACAGACCGGGTGACGGCATGGTCGACGACGAAGCCGTACCAGCTCTCCGAAACCAGCGGCGACAGCGGCACCCGACCGCGCGAGGTCTTAAGCCCGACCAGACCCGTGCAGGCGGATGGCACGCGGATCGAGCCGCCGCCATCGGACGCATGTGCCACCGGCACGACGCCTGCCGAAACCAGTGCGGAAGCGCCGCCGGAGGAGCCGCCGGTGGTGTGGCCGGTATTCCAGGGGCTGCGGGTGGCACCGAAAGCGGCGGATTCCGTCATGAGCCGCAAGCCGTATTCCGGCGTGGTGCTGGTGGCGATCGGGTTGAGACCGGCTGCCAGATAGCGTTCGGTCAGAACCGAGTTGAAATCAGGCACGAAAGGCGGAACCCGGCTGCCGCCGTGCATTGCGATGCCCTCGATAGCGATACCGAGGTCCTTGATGGCGAAAGGCACACCTGCCAGCGGCAGGGTGCGGTCGATCGTTTTCGCCCGCTGTCTTGCTGCATCGTAGAGGGGTTCGGCAATGGCGTTGATGTCACCGCGCGTCGCCTCTGCCCGGGCGATAGCGGCATCAGCCAGTTCGAGCGGCGATAGCTTGCCGTCGCGGATCAGGGCTGCCAGGCCCGTCGCGTCGTTTTCCCACAGCGTCCGCTCGACAGACATGCAGCCCTCCCAAGCCGGTGGAAAAGGCTATCGGGCTACCGCTGCCTTTGCAATCGGCACAGAAATGGCAGCCGGCGACACTCCACTAGGCAAGGCGCGGCGGCCATCATAGTCTGGCACCGATGACGCCACAGGACATCGCCAGACTGATCGTCCGGACCTCGCTGAAGGACCGGGCCGCGTTTGATCTGCTCTACCGGCAGACGAGCGCGAAACTTTTCGGCGTCTGCCTGCGTGTCTTGAGCGATCGCGCTGAGGCCGAGGAGGCTTTGCAGGAGGTGTTCGTCAAGGTCTGGACGAAGGCCGACCGCTTCGCCGTCTCGGAGCTGAGCCCGATGTCGTGGTTGATCGCGGTGGCCCGTAACCATGCCATCGACCGGATCAGGGCGCGGCGCCGGCCGGCTGCCGACATCGACGCCGCGCTCGACGTGGCCGATCCGGCGCCGGGGCCCGAGGCGATGGCGATGGCGGGCGGCGAAGCCGACCGTATCCATCGCTGCCTGGAAGAGCTTGAACAGGATAGGGCAGATGCCGTGCGGGGTGCCTATCTCAAGGGAGAGAGTTATGCCGAACTTGCGGAGCGCCACGGCGTTCCGCTCAACACGATGCGGACCTGGCTGCGACGCAGCCTGATCAGATTGCGGGAATGCCTGGAGCGATGACCGAAAGCGACCATACCGGACCGGAACGCGACGACGACGCGCTTGCCGCGGAGTATGTGCTCGGCGTGCTTTCGGCGGACGAACGTCAGACGGCCGCGCAGCGGGTCGAACACGATCCAGCCTTCGCACGGCTGGTCTATGCATGGGAAGGTCGGCTTTCACCGCTTGCTGCCGGCTATGCCGAGGTGGCGGCGCCGGCCTCGGTGAAGGCAGCGATCGATCGCAGGCTGTTTTCGAACAGTGTCGAGCAGCAGGATCGAGATAGCCTCTGGTCAAGCCTTGCCTTCTGGCGTGGCCTGGCTGCCGCTGCCATCGCGGCGCTGGTGCTTGCCATCTCCGTCCCTTATCTCGGGGCGCCGTCTGCGCCGCCGCAGGCGGAACTGGTTGCGTCGCTTGCCGGAGAAGGCAGCGACGTACGCTACGTCGCGGTCTATGACGGGGTTCGCAACGAGGTGCGGCTGTCTCGCCTTTCCGGCCAGCTGGCAGCGGACAAGGATTTCGAACTCTGGCTGATCGAGGGCACGAATGCACCGGTCTCCGTCGGCGTCGTCCCCACTGGCGCTACTGCACAACTGAGCCCCTCCGCAGAGGTTCGGGAGAAGCTGGGGCAAGGCGCGGTCCTTGCCATCAGCCTTGAACCGAAAGGCGGTTCGCCAACCGGGCAGCCGACCGGACCCGTGGTTGCAGCCGGCGATCTGAAGGACATCTGATCCGGCCGCTGCAGAAAAAAATAGACCGGCTGAAACTCGGAAAGATCGCCTCCCGTATCTCCTGGCGTCCCCGAAGAGGGTTGGACCAGAGGAGATTGAGACATGCACAAGATCACCAAGCTGCTGTTCGCCGGCGCCATCGCCATTTCCGCGCTCAGCGGCGTCGCCTATGCCAAGAATCCCATGGTCGGTGGCGCGCCGATGTACGCCAACAAGAACATCATCCAAAACGCCGTGAATTCCAAGGATCACACCACGCTGGTTGCTGCGGTCAAAGCAGCCGGCCTGGTAGATACCCTTCAGGGCAAGGGTCCGTTCACGGTCTTCGCGCCGACCAATGAGGCCTTTGCCGCCCTGCCCAAAGGCACGGTCGAAACCCTGCTGAAGCCGGAGAACAAGGACAAGCTTACCAAGATCCTTACCTGCCATGTCATTGCTGCCAAGGCGATGTCGGGCGACGTCACCAAGATGGTCAAGGCCGACGGTGGCGCGCATGAGGTCAAGACCGTGGGTGGTTGCGGACTGACACTCAAGAGCAAGGGCGGCAAGGTCACTGTGACGGACGAAAGCGGCAACGTCGCCCATGTCACGATCGCCGATGTCAAGCAATCGAACGGCGTCATCCACGTCATCGACAAGGTTCTGCTGCCCAAGATGTAGTGGCAGGCCGGTTTCCGGCGAAAAGCCGGAATTAGACATAGCGGCCGTGCGTTGGTCCTCCCGGACTGACGCGCGGTCGTTGTCTCTTAGCCCGTCGAGCGCATTGCAAGCTATGGTTGCTGCCGGCGATTTGAGGGGTATCGAATGCCCGATCGTTCGGTACTCAGAAAAATTGTGATGGGCTGAAACTCGCAAAGCTCGCGACCCGTATCTCCTTGTGTCCCCAAGAGGGTTGAACCAGAGGAGATTGAAATATGCGCAAGATCACCAAGCTGCTGTTCGCCGCTACCGTCGCCATGTCCGCACTCACCGGCATCGCCTATGCCGAGAACCCCATGGTTGGCGGTGCAGCGATGTATGCCGATAAGAACATCGTCGAGAACGCGGTGAACTCGAAGGATCACACCACCCTGGTTGCAGCGGTCAAGGCCGCCGGCCTGGTCGAGACGCTTCAGGGCAAGGGTCCATTCACGGTCTTCGCACCGACCAACGAGGCTTTTGCGGCTCTGCCCAAGGGCACGGTCGAAACCCTGCTGAAGCCGGAGAACAAGGACAAGCTCACCAAGATCCTGACCTGTCACGTCGTTGCGGCCAAGGCGATGTCGGCCGATGTCGCCAAGATGGTCAAGGACGATGGCGGCGCGCACAAGGTCAAGACCGCCGGCGGTTGCGAGCTGACACTCAAGGACGATGGCGGCAAGGTCACCGTGACCGATGAAAGCGGCAACGTCGCCCATGTCACGATCGCCGATGTCGAACAGTCGAACGGCGTCATCCACGTCATCGACAAGGTTCTGTTGCCCAAGATGTAACGGCAGGCCGGTTTCGAGCGAAAAGCGGTAAGAATGCATGGCGGCCGCACATTGGTCCTCCCAGACTGGTGTGCGGCTGCTTCTACTCACCCCCATCGGGATGAGATCAACAGCAAGTTGATTTCACGACTTTCGCCGAACGGGGCAGGATGCAGAAAAGGATAAGGCTCATGGATCGGCGCGATTTCCTGCTTGGCACAGCCGCCGTGGTGACGGCCGGCGTGGGCGCCTGGGCATTCTCGCGCCTTGGCAGCGCGCAGCCGGCGCGAGCCGAGACATTCGAAGTCCAGAAGACCGATGCCGAATGGAAAAGCCAGCTGACGCCCGAGCAATATGCCGTGCTGCGCCAGGAGGATACCGAGTATCCGGGCACCAGCCCTCTGCTCAACGAGCACCGGAAAGGGGTCTTTGCCTGCGCCGGCTGCGACCTGCCGCTTTATGCGTCCGAGACGAAGTTCGATTCAGGCACGGGTTGGCCGAGCTTCTGGCAGGCCCTGCCCAACGCCATCGGCACGCATGAAGACAGGACGCTCGGCATGGTGCGGGTGGAGTGCCATTGCCGCCGCTGCGGTGGCCATCTCGGCCACATCTTCGATGATGGCCCGCCGCCCACCGGCAAGCGCCATTGCATCAACGGCGTTGCCTTGAATTTCCGGGCCGCTGCCGCCTGATTGCCCGACGCGGGTCAGAGCAAGTCCAGGAAAAGTGTGCAACGCTTTTCCGTCCGCGTTTCCTGAAAACGGAAACGCTCTAGTGACCGCTGCCACCCCCGCCGCCTGCTGCGGTCGGAGGCCGCTTGATGACCATCACGAAGGCTGCCAGCGAGAGGAACAGCATCGTCAGCAGATAGAACACGTCCATGAAGGACAGCAGTGCTGCCTGCTGATGCACGATGGCCGATAGCTTGGAAAGGGCCGCGCTGCCGGCATCCAGCCCGCCTTGCGACTCGAAGTTCAGCGTCATGTTGCGCAGCTTGTCCTGCGCGGCTTCGCTACCCCACTGCACATGCTCCGACAGGCGGGCATAGTGGAAGGCGTTGCGGTCGATCAGGATCGTGTTGATCAACGCCAACCCCACCGCGCCGCCGAGATTCCGGGTGAGGTTGAACAGGCCCGAAGCATTCTTCAGTCGTGACGGTGGCAGGGTGCCGAGCGCAATGTTGTTGATCGCCACCATGCACAGCATCATCGAGGCACCGCGCAGGATCTGCGGAACGAACAGTTCCCAGAAATCCCAGTCGGCGGTGAGATGTGTCATCTGCCAGGTGCCTGCGGCAAAGCCGACAAAGCCGGTTGCGATCATCAGGCGCGGGTCGAGCTTGTTGGACAGGATGCCAGAGACCGGTGCCGTCAGAAACATGGCAAGACCGGACACGAACAGCGCCTCGCCGATCATCATGGAATCATAGCCGCGGATGCGGCCGAGATAGATCGGGTAGAGATAGGTGAGCCCGTAGAGGCCGATACCCATGACGAAGGAAAACAGCGAACCAAAGGCGAAGTTGATGTTGCTGAAGGCCCTCAGGTCGACGATGGGCTCTTCGGCGGTGAACACGCGCCAGAAGAACACGATCGCGCCGACCGTCATGACGATGGCGAAGATGAGCACCGACTGCTCCTGCAGCCAGTCGTGGTTGGGTCCTTCCTCCAGCACATACTCCAGGGAGCCGAGGAAAGCCGCCATGCCGGCGAGGCCCCACCAATCGAATTTCTTCAACAGGCTCATGTCCGGCTTGTCGAAATCGATCAGCGTCCAGGCTGCCGTCGCCACCATGATGCCGGGCACGACATTGATCAGGAACAGCCAGTGCCAGGACATGGCGTGGCTGATGTAGCCGCCGACGGTCGGGCCGATGGTTGGCGCCAGCGTGGCGACCAGGCCGATCATCGGCGAGACGATGGCACGCCGCGACGGCGGGAAGATGGTGAAGGCGGCTGCGAAGACCGAAGGGATCATGCCGCCGCCGATGAAGCCCTGGATCGCCCGGTAGACGATCATCTGGTCGATGTTGGTGGCGGTGGCGGCCAGCGCGCTCGCAGCCGTGAAGCCCGCCGCCGAGACCGTGAACAGCACGCGTGTGGACAGCATGCGGCTCAGGAAGCCCGACAGCGGGATCATGATGACCTCCGCGATCAGGTAGGAGGTCTGCACCCAGGGGATTTCATCGGAACTTGCAGACAATCCAGCCTGAATCTCCGCCAATGAGGCGGACACGATCTGGATGTCCAGGATCGCCATGAACATGCCGAACACCATCGCCAGGAAGGCAATGATGCGCCGCGGTTCGATGTGATCGACAGGCCTTGCTGCGGCAACGGCGTCGATGCTCGACATGGTCGCTTCCTGCTATTTGGTCGTTGCTGACGGTGCGGTGCGGCTGTCGACGTCGACGATGACGCTGAGACCCGCGCGCAGCCTGCCCGTCGCGATGGCTTCGGGCGACACGTCGATACGCACCGGCACGCGCTGGACCACCTTGGTGAAGTTGCCGGTGGCGTTTTCCGGTGGCAGCATCGAGAAGACCGCGCCGGAGGCGGGCGCCAGCGAGGAGACGGTTCCCTCGAACGTTTCATTGTGCAGGGCATCGACCTCGATGCGCACCGTCTCACCCGGTACGAGGCGGGCAAGCTGCGTTTCCTTGAAGTTGGCGACGATGTAGAGCTTGTCCATCGGCACGATGGCGGCCAGCTTCTGACCCGGGCTGACGAGATTGCCCTTTTCGACCGAGCGGTTGCCGACGACGCCATCATAGGGAGCCCGCAGCACGGTGAAGCCGAGGTCGCGCTCGGCCTTGTCCCTGGTCAGGCGCAACGATGCCTGCGTGCTGGCTGATTCCGCGCGCTGTGCTTCCAGCACACCGATATTGGCCTTTGCCGCGGCGATCTGCGCGTCGGCGCTGGCCAGCGAGGCGCGGGTCTGGTCGACCGCGGTCTGGGCATCGTCCAGCTGTGCCTGCGTGGCGACATGCGTCTTCAGCAGTTGCGCCGTGCGTCCCTGGGTGCGCTGGGCATTGTCCGCGGCGGCCTGCGCCGAATTCTTCTGCGCTTCGGCCTGCTGCAGGGAGGCATGAGCTGCGGTGATCTGCGCATCGATGCGTGCCAGCGTCTTGTCCAGCGTCGCGATCTGGGCGGCAGCCTGGTCGACGGCGATGCGATAGTCGCCGGAATCGACAACGAACAGCGGGTCTCCGGCCTTCACATGCTGGTTGTTCTCGACCTTGATCTCGTCGATGTAGCCGGAGACCTTCGGCGACACGAAGGCCATGTCGGCCTGCACATAGGCGTCGTCCGTCGAGATCATGAAACGGCCGTCGGTCCAGTAGCCGTAGCCGTACCAGAGGCCTGTGCCGACAAGGCCCAATCCGATGATGGGCAGCAGCAATGAACGCACCGAGCGCTTCTTCTTTGCTGGCGCCGGGGCTTCGGCTGCACTTTCAACCGGAGCAGTCGGCGCTTCCGCGGATGGCGCCTTGGCATTCGGAAACGGATGCACTTCGGCTGTGGTCGGGGTAGAGGAGTTCGACATGGCAACGCTCTTGTGATTTGCGAACTGAACCGTTCGGTTCGATGTTGACTTAACGTAAGAACAAGCCCATATCAAGTGACATCGAACCGATTGGTTCGAATTATTTTACACGTACAGGGAAAATGAGCGAGACTCTCATAGATACCGAAACGAAGCTGGACAAAGTCGAGAAAGCCGACGAACTCTCCGGCCGCGGCCGGCCAGCCGCCGGCCAGGATCCGGTCAAGCGCGACCAGATCATGGAGGGCGCCCGGCGCGTTTTCATGGACAAGGGTTTTGATGCGGCTTCGATGAACGACGTCACCCGCGAGGCGGGCGTCTCGAAAGGCACGATCTACGTCTACTTCGACAACAAGGAAGAGCTGTTCGAGGCTCTGGTCGAGGAAGAGCGCTGCAAGATCTTCCAGAATCTCTATGAGGTGCTCGACCGGGAGGACAATCTGAGGGATGTCCTTGAGGATTTCGGTTTGGCCCTCTCCTACAAGATCACGTCGGACAAGGTGGTGATGGCGCAGCGCACCGTCATCGGCGTCGCCGAGCGCATTCCGGAGCTCGGCCTGCGTTTCTACGAGAAGGGACCCAAGCAGGGGCATGCCAAGGTCGAGGCTTTCCTCAAGCGGGCGATCGCAAAGGGCCTGCTTGAGATAGCCGACGTCGATCTTGCCGCCTACCAGCTTTCGGAACTCTGCATGGCCGGCCTGCTCAGGCAGCGCCTGTATGGCTATCGTCGCCAGTCGCCTGCCGATCACGAGATCAGATATGTGGTGCGTGCGGGGGTCGACGTCTTCCTGAAGGCCTATGGCACCGAAGCGTTCGCGGCTCAGGACAGGATCAGGCCTGTCGCGTGAATGGTGACCTCGATGCGCGTCGCGATCTTTCAGATTCGCTCCCTGCGCATCGGAGCAATTCCCGGAAAAGTGCGCAGCGGTTTTGCGTCCGGAATTGCTTAAAACCAAGAAGTTAGAGCGTTTTCGCGTTTCCGTTAAAAAGGGAAACGTTCTAGGTCTTCGATTTCGCGCACGTCGTTATCGCAAACCGCTTCGCCCTTTTGCGCGACATGCCTTAGCCGCCATTGGCCACTAGCACGATCGCTGCGCGCAGGTCCTCGAGCCCGTCCACTTTCTCGGATGATGTTGCCAGCACGCCTGGGAACGCCGCTGGCCGTTTCTTGATCTTTAGCAACGTCTCTTCGATCAGGCGCGGCACGCCGGCAGCCTTGATCTTGTCCGTCTTGGTCAGCACGATCTGGTAGGAGACGGCAGCCTTGTCGAGCAGCGTCAGCACGTCCTCGTCATTCTTCTTGATGCCGTGCCGCGCGTCGATCAGCACATAGACGCGTTTCAGCGTCACCCGGCCCTTCAGATAGTCGAAGACAAGCTTCGTCCACTGGTCGACCTGCTCCTTCGGCGCCTGCGCATAGCCGTAGCCCGGCATGTCGACCAGGGCCAATGGCGGCAGGTCGGCACCTTCACCGGAAAAGCCGTCGGGCACGAAATAGTTGAGCTCCTGCGTCCGGCCGGGTGTGTTGGATGTGCGCGCCAGCCCCTTCTGGCCGACCAGCGCATTGATCAGCGACGACTTGCCGACATTGGAACGGCCGGCAAAGGCGATCTCCGGCGGCCCTTCGGGCGGCAGGAACTTCATGGCGGGCACGCCGCGGATGAAGACCCATGGCCGCGTGAAGATGTCCTCGCCGACTGCAGCTATCGTCTCTGCGGTCACGTTGATGCCTCGAGCCGGTCGATGTCGGCGCCGCGGATGGCATCGAGGTTGCGGGTGATCTTGTCAGCCGGCCAGTCCCACCAGCCGATCTGCTGCAGGCGCGCGATTGTCTCGTCGTCGAAGCGCATCTTCACCACCTTGGCGCTGTTGCCGGCGGCGATCGCATAGGGAGGCACGTCGCGCGTCACCACCGACTTCGCGGCGATGATCGCGCCATCGCCGATCTTCACGCCCGGCATGATCGCGGTGTTCATGCCGATCCAGACGTCGTTGCCGATCACGGTGTCGCCACGCAGTTCGGCTTTCCAGGTCGCGACATCGAAACCTTTTTCCCAGCCATGGCTGAAGATGTTGAACGGATAGGTCGAAAAGCCGCCCATGACGTGGTTGGCGCCGTTCATGATGAAGCGGGCGCCTTCGGAAATGGCGCAGAACTTGCCGATGATCAGCTTGTCGCCGATGAAGGCGTGATGGTGCAGCACACAGGTCTCGACGAAGCTCTCGGGTCCACCCGGATCGTCATAATAGGTGTAGTCGCCGATCTCGATATTGGGAGCGTGGACGATCGGCTTCAGGAAGCCGACCCGATTGTGATGCAGCGTCGGATGTTTGGTGTTGGGGTTAGGGCCGTTCATTTTGATCTCCGGCGAGATTGCGGCGGAATGGAAAGATAGCCCAATCCTTCCGCCAATAGCAAAAGGCCCCGGCTATGCCAGGGCCTTTTTCCAAAGGGATAGCTTGGCTCGCTATTCGGCTGGCGTCGGTTTCTTCTTGAACAGACCTGCCAAGTTGTCCCACAGCTCGATCTTGGCGCCCTGGCGTTTCATGATCGCGCCCTGCTGCAGGATCGACAGAAGGTTGTTCCACGCCCAGTAGATCACCAGGCCTGCCGGGAAGCCCGCCATCATGAAGGTGAAGATCAGCGGCATCCAGTTGAAGATCGCGGCCTGCGTCGGATCCGGCGGCGCCGGGTTCATGCGCATCTGCAGGAACATGGTCACGCCCATCAGCAGCGGCCAGATGCCGATATGCAGCATGGCAGGTGTGGCGAAAGGCAAAAGCCCGAACAGGTTGAGCAGCGACGTCGGATCGGGTGCCGCCAGGTCGTGGATCCAGCCGAAGAAAGGCGCGTGCCGCATTTCGATGGTGACGTAGAGCACCTTGTAGAGCGCGAAGAACACCGGGATCTGGATCAGCACCGGCCAGCAGCCGGCGATCGGATTGATCTTCTCGGTCTTGTACAGCTCCATCATCGCCTGCTGCTGCTTCATCTTGTCATCCGCGTATTTCTCGCGGATTTCCAGCATCTTGGGCTGCACCTTCTTCATGTTCGCCATCGACTTGTACGACTTGTTGGCGAGCGGGAAGAAGATTGCCTTGACGATGACGGTGGTGGCGAGGATCGCCAGGCCGAAATTGCCGAAGAACTTGTAGAGCGTGTCGATCAGCCAGAACATCGGCTTGGTGATGAAGGAGAACCAGCCCCAGTCGATCAACAGGTCGAACTTGCGGATGTCGAGATCCTTCTCGTAAGCAGTGATCTTCGACACTTCCTTGGCGCCGGCAAAGACCAGCGATTCCACCGTGGCCGACTGGCCGGCCTCGACGGTGATCGGGTCGGTCAGGAAGTCGGACTGGTAGCGCGGCCGGCCGTCGTCGAAATAGGCGAAGCGCGGCTGGAACGGCTGCTTTTCAGTCGGGACCAGCGTCACGGCCCAATATTTGTCGGTGATGCCTAGCCAGCCATCGGTCGACTTGGCGGGCACATACTGCTTGTCCTTTTCGACCGAGGCGTATTTGTGCTCCTGGAGCCCTTCGCTTCCGGTCACGCCGATCAGGCCTTCATGCAGCACGTAGATCGACGGCGTGCTCGGCTTGTCGAAGCGGGTGACACGGCCATAGTTCGACAGGGTGACGGCCGCCGAACCGGAGTTCTGCACGGTGTCGGAAACCTTGAACATGTAGTTCGCGTCGACCGAGATGGTCCGCTTGAAGGTCAGGCCCTTGTCGTTGGTGTAGGTGAGCGTCACCGGTGTCGTCGGCGTCAGCGTGGCGTTGCCATCGACCGTCCAGACCGTATCCGGGCTTGGCACCTTGCCGGTCGCTTCGTTGCCGACAAAACCGAGTTCGGCATAGTAGCCGTTCGGCAGCGCGGATGGGTTGAGCAGCTCGATCTCAGGCGAATTGTTGTCGACGGTCAGCCGGTAGCGCTTCAGCTTGAGGTCGTCGAGACGCGCGCCGGTGAGGTTGATCGACCCCTCGAGGCTGGGCGTATCGATCTTGATGCGGCTGGTGGCGGCGAGCGCCTGTTCGCGACCCGCCGGGGTCGCGCCGTCCGTGCCGGGCAGGCTTGGCACCGCGCCCGGCTGGGCTGGTGTCTGTGAGCCCGTCGTTCCCGCCGCCGGTGCCGTCTTGGCCTGACGCTCGGCCTCGATACGTGCCGTCTCGCGCTGGGTTTCGACGCGGGGGTTCATGTAGAACACCTGCCATAGCGTCAGGATCAGCACCGACAAGGCTATGGTGATGAAGAAATTGCGGTTGTTTTCCATCGAGACCTTGGCCTGTCGCGCTAGCGTTTTGCGTGGATACGGCGGGAAAGCTCGGCTTTCAGCTCACCGAATGGCGCGGTGAGGACATCCTCGCGCCCCACGATGACATAGTCATGGCCGCTTTCCATGTCAGCGGCGGCATAAGTGCGCACGGCTTCTTTCAGCCGCCGGCGGACCCGGTTGCGCACGACGGCGTTGCCGACCTTCTTGGTGACCGTGAACCCGACACGCGGCGCTTCATGATCGCCGCGGTTCAGCACTTCAACGAGGAAAAACCGCCCACGCCGCTTTTCGCCGCGCCGGACGGTCAGGAAATCCGTGCGTTTCAGAAGCCGTTTGGGTGCCTGTCCCATTGGCCGGGTCGAGGGCAACGGCCGTGGCGTCCGCTTAGGCGGACAGCCGCTTGCGACCGCGGTTGCGGCGAGCAGCGACGACGCCGCGGCCACCCTTGGTAGCCATGCGGGCACGGAAGCCATGCCGACGCTTGCGGACGAGCTTGGAGGGTTGGTAAGTACGCTTCATTTGTTTAAATACCGCGGGGTGCGGCCCTTCTTGTGTCTGTCACTGTGTAACAGGAGCTTGTTGGCTGGGCCCTGATTGGCGCGATCGAAACCGCGCCGGGTACTGGGGCCCGAGCGTGAGCGGGGCTTATAGGTAGAAGGGTTTTGGAAGTCAATCCGACTCAGGTGGCAAAGATTCGCTAGCCATGGCCCATCGCGCCATATAGCTGGAAATTCCGTCACAATTGCCTAGTTTGCATGGGAAGGCATGGCGGCAGGTGTATGAGCGTCGAACCTTCCACGATTGAGAATACGGAGGCCGCCAGGCCTGCGGGCGGCGCCTTGGCCAGGGTCGTGCCGCTGGCGCGTGGCCTGTCGGCCAAGCTGATCCTGCTCACCATCGTTTTCGTGCTTCTTGCCGAAGTGCTTATCTTCCTGCCTTCCATCGCCGATTACAGGACGCGCTGGTTGCGCGAACGTCTCAACACGGCGGCAGCGGTGTCGGTGGTTCTGGTGGAAGGTGACCCGGGGGCGCTGTCCCGTACCGCCCAGGACGACCTCCTGATGGCGCTTGGCGCGAAGGCGATCGCGGTTCGCGACGGTGATGCCTCGCGCCTTTTGGCGGTTGCGGCCATGCCGCCCAAGGTCGACGAGCATATCGACATCGCCAACACCGGCATGTTCGCGCAGCTGTCGGACGCGCTTGAAACCCTGTTCTGGGGCGGGGACCGCACGTTGCGCATCTTCGGGCCGGTCGGCGAGCAGGGCCGCGAGTTCGAACTGATCATGCCGGACTACCGGCTGCGTGCGGCAATGCTGTCCTTCTCGCGCAACATCGCCCTGATCGGGCTTTTGATCTCGGTCTTTTCCGCGATGCTCGTCTATGTCGCCGTCGACCGCATCATGATCCGCCCGGTGCGGGCGATGACACGCTCGATGCTGTCCTTCTCGGAAGCCCCCGACGATCCGGGCCGGATCGTATGTCCGGCCGACCGCGACGACGAAATCGGCGTCGCCGAACGCGAACTGGCGCAGATGCAGGGGCGGCTGCAGAAGATGCTCGCCGAGCAGCGGCACCTCGCCGATCTCGGCCTTGCCGTGTCGAAGATCAACCACGACATGCGCAATGTCCTGGCGTCGGCGCAACTCCTGTCCGATCGCCTGCTTCAGGTGAAGGATGCCAGCGTCCAGGCCTTTGCACCGAAACTGCTGAAGTCGCTGGACCGCGCAGTTTCCTACACCGAAGGCGTGCTGGCCTATGGCCGTGCGCAGGAGGCGCCGCCTGCCCGCCGCATGCTGCGCCTGCGCCAGCTGGTCGACGAGGTGCACGGCCTGCTCGACATGGGCGACGGCATCGATTTCGAGAACGGCGTCGACGCCGCTTTCGAGATCGATGCCGATTCCGAACAGCTGTTTCGTGTCCTGACCAACCTGTCGCGCAATGCCGTGCAGGCCATGGCTGCCGACACCGAAGGCGCTGTGGTGCGGCGCCTGGTCATCTCGGCGGACCGGACTGGCGGCATCAGCCAGATCCTGGTGATGGATACCGGTCCGGGTCTGCCCGCGAAGGCGCGGGAGAATCTGTTCCTGGCCTTCCGCGGTTCGGCGCGCAGCGGCGGCACCGGCCTCGGCCTCGCCATCGCGCATGAACTGGTGCGCGCCCATGGCGGCAAACTCGAGCTTGTCGAAAGCATCGGCGGCCGCACGGTCTTTTCGGTGAGCATCCCCGACCAGCCCGTCAGTCTCGACCGTGCCCGCCGCGGTCTCAGGCGCTCGGCGTGACGGCGGCCGCGAACCGCCTTTCACAACGACGGCAAAACTTTTGCATTGATCGCTTGCTTTTCGGAATTTGAGTCGTTAGGGAACACCTCGCATCGCGGCTGGCGCCAAACGCAGGCCGCGAATGCTGTCAGGCAAAGCCTGTTGCGCGCCCGTAGCTCAGCTGGATAGAGCACCAGACTACGAATCTGGGGGTCAGGAGTTCGAATCTCTTCGGGCGCGCCATCTAATTTCCAAGACTTTCGTGTTTTGAGCGAGCACCGTGCTGCTCGCTGCAGCGTGTTTCACCTTAGCGGCTCTCCGCGACACAAAACCGCCACCAAACGCAAGCACTGCGCCGACGTCCTGATCTGGAGAGACGTCACGATGAAACGTTGCTGCCTTACAGCTGTTTTCGGAACCTTGCTGGCCATGCAGGGCGTGAACCATGCCGCCGCTGCGGATCTCATGGGTTTTTGGGATCAGCGCGAGCGAGGTGGAAACAGCTTCAACGAAGCGCCTCCCGGTGAAGAGTATTTCAAGGCACTTGCGGCGACGGGCGCGACCTGGGTGCGCCTCACCTTCAGCAAATGGAAGGGCGAGGGACGGGATTTCCTGATCGGCGACGCGGATCGTTACGAGGGTCTGAAGGCCAAGGACCTCGCAACGCTCCGCAAGGTGCTCGACGCGGCGCAGGCCGCAAAGCTGAAGGTCGTCGTGGTCCCGCTCAGTCTGCCGGGTGCCCGCTGGGCGCAGCAGAACGGCGGCAAATTCGACGATCGGCTCTGGTCTGATCCCGCCTTCGCCGAGCAGGCGGTTCGCTTCTGGTCCGACCTTGCCGCGGCGCTCAAGGATCATCCAGCCATTGCGGCCTACAATATCGTCAATGAACCCGCGCCAGAGAAGACGACCGGCCTTGCCGAGAACGGTTCGTCGCGCGACCTCGCGGCGTGGCAGGCAAAACAGGCGGGCGGTCCGCGCGACCTGACAAAGCTCTATGAACGGATCGTCACGGCGATCCGCGCCGTTGACCCGGTCACGCCGGTCATGGTCGACAGCGGTTATTATGCCAATCCGCGTTCGCTTGCTGCCTGGCCAAAAGCTCTCTCCGACGATCGGGTGCTGTACGCTTTCCACATGTACGAGCCCTATCAGGCGACCAGCGTGCCGAACATGAAGCGCAAGACACCGCTTCGCTATCCGGGCGTGAAAACGGACTATGCGGGCGGCACGATTGCCTGGGACCGCGATGCCGTCGGCGCTCACATCGACACGGCGTTCGACTGGGCGCAGGCGCAGGGCCTGAAGCCGACACGCATCGTGGCGGCGGAGTTCGGCTGCATGCGTCTTTGGTCGGATTGCGGGACCTATCTCAAGGATGTCATGGACGCCGTCGACGCGCGCGGCGGTCATTGGGCTTTCTATTCATTCCGTGAAGACGTCTGGGACGGGATGGATTACGAATTGCCCGCCAGTCTGAAGCCCGGCCAATTCTATTGGCTCAGCGAGCAGAAGAAGGCCGGCAAGCTCCCCCGAAATGGCGAGCTTATGCAATTGCTGAAGCAGAGGATGTCTGGAAAACCCTGAGGAACGCACCGTCCACTTCGCAGAACAAGCTTGGAGCCTGGGCGGGCAGATCGGAAAAATCAGAGGCATCTGCCGTAGTAGCTACCTTCGACATGGGTCAACGCGTTCGTTTCGTCACTCGACCAGACGACAGAGATGGTATTTACACAGAAACCACCGCCCCACTTGTAGACGAGCGTTCTCTTCCTTTCCTCTTCCTGCTTGGATGTAAGGCATTGATAGGAGACCACCCCAGCCGGCACCGGCTGATCAGGCGGGATACAATCGGATGGTGGAGGGTCGACGGTCCGAAAATGCTGATCCGTCAAAGTGGACTTTAGAAAGTCCTCTTTCGAGCCGGCGGGAAATTTTGTCTCCAGGACTTTGGTCAATTTTATGCTGGCGGCTTCGAAATGCGGCCAATCGCTTTCCGTAATGACACCCTGCGCGATTGGCGGTGGCCCCGGATCGCTGAGTCCCGCAATGAAAATACCCGTGACCAGGCGCGCCGAAGGGCTCAAAAAAAGCAGGCCGGAAAGAGCGGCCATGAGAATGGCAAATATTGCCAGGAGCCAAAGGGCGTAACGCTTCATGTCGGGCCTCTGAGTCACTCTACATACGTCGGCGCGCGACTGGCGGCGAGCACCGCTCCCATCTGTTCGACCAGTTCCGATACCGGCCCGGCCCTTTCCCAGGAATAGATGGATACGGCCATCTTGGGGCCCATGCCGAAAGGCGCGTATTGCCGGACGCGATAGCTCGCCGTCGCGCTTCGCGGTAGCAGGGACAGGCCGAGACCAGCTTCCACGGCCACCAGGACGTTGTGCAGACTGCTGCCCGAGAAGGCGATGTACCAGCGAAGCTCCTCACTTTCGATACGTTCGAACATCGCCTCGCGGTAGAGGCCTCCGGGAGGGAACGCCACCAGCGGGATCGGGTTCGGCCACTCGGCTGGCGCATCCGCGCTTTCGAACCATGCCATGACCTCCGGGAATGTCGCGCGGCTATCGGGTTCGGCCTCCGGTTCCTTGACGACCGCTATATCGAAGTCGCCGGCGCGATAGCGCCGGGTCAGGTCGCGGCTCAGCCCGGCGGTGACGTCCAGCCGGACACCGCGATGGCGCCGGGCAAAGTCGTTGAACGCCTTTGCCATCGTGGCGCTGACGATATCCTCGGGAACGCCGATGCGGATGGACGCGGTGCCAGCCGGATCGCGCAGGGCAGCTTCCGCTTCCTGCTGCAAGGCCAGGATGCGCCGGGCGTAGCCCAGAAGCCGTTCGCCGGCCAGTGTCGGCTCGACCGGCCGCGCGACGCGGTCGACCAACGTCGATCCGACCGTTTCTTCGAGCCGGGCGAGCTGCTGGCTGATGGTGGATTGCGTCATATGCAGGCGATCCGCCGCGAGCGTGAAGCTGCCGGCGTCTACGATGGCAGAAAAGGCGCGAAGAAGGCGTGGATCAAGCATGGCGCAGGCTCAGTAGGGTGTGAGTTTCATATTTATAATTGTAATGCATTTGATCTGAACATTTAATTTCCAAATACCTGTTTCCATCCTTATCTGGATACGGTGCCCGTCCGCTCTCTTCGTTAGGGGGCATGATACAGGAGCCGGAAAATGCTCGTCGATCCGTTCTTCTGGGTGTCGCGTCCCTGCTGCTGGCGTCGGCCCCTCTCATTGCATCAGGGAAAACCATGAGCGAACCAGCCTTGCATGCCGCCGCATCGAGCGGCGATGTCGCGTCCGTCAAGAAACGCATCGCCGAGGGTGCGAAGATCGATGCGCGGGACGGCAGCGGTGCCACCGCGCTGCTGGTGGCTACCCACGCCAACCAGGTCGAGGTCGCCAAGGCGCTGATCGAAGCCGGAGCCGACGTCAACGCCAGGGACAACATCGAGGACAGCCCGTATCTCTATGCCGGTGCCCGTGGCCATCTCGAAATCCTCAGGATGACGCTGGCGCACGGCGCCGACCTCAAGAGCATCAACCGTTATGGCGGCACGGCGCTCATTCCCGCGTCCGAACGCGGCCATGTCGAGACGGTGCGTACGCTGATCGAGGCCGGTGTCGATGTCGATCATGTCAACAAGCTTGGCTGGACCGCGCTGCTTGAGGCGATCATGCTCGGTGACGGCGGCGAACGCCACCAGCAGATCGTCGCGCTGCTGGTCCAGGCCGGGGCCGACGTCAATCTCGCCGACGGCAATGGGGTGACGCCGCTCCAGCATGCCCGCTCGGGCGGCTACAGGAAGATCGAGACGATCTTGCTGGCCGCCGGCGCCCATTGAAACGGTAAGTGCGATGACTGACGAAAACCAGTATCTCGGCCAGGCCATAGCGCTTGCGCGCGCCAACATCGGCAAGGGCGGCCGGCCTTTCGGGGCAGTGCTGGTGCAAGGCGGCGAGGTTGTCGCCACGGCGGTGAACGAGATCCACATCAGCAATGATCCGACCTCGCATGCGGAGATGAACGCCATCCGCGCTGCCAGCAGCAAGCTCGGCAAGCCCGATCTCAAGGGGAGTGCCGTCTATGCCAGCGGGCATCCTTGCCCCATGTGCATGGCTGCGATGCGACTGGCCGGCGTCGACAGGGTGTTCTACGCCTATTCCAACGACGATGGCGCTCCGTTCGGACTTTCCACGGCGGCGATCTACGAGGACCTCGCCAGGCCGTTCGCCGAACAGTCCATGGCGATCCGCCATGTGCCGGTGCGGCCGCAAGGCGAGAGGGACCTCTATACCGAGTGGGCCGAGGCCCGCGGCCGGCAGGGATAAGACATGGCTGGCGAAGGGCCTTCGCGTTCGGCGCGCGTGTTGCTGCTGCTGGCCGTCGCATTGATTGGCCTCAATCTGAGACCGTTCATCACCGGCATCGGGCCATTGGTGGCCGACATCGGCGCGCAGACCGGCCTCGACCTCAAGGGCATTTCCCTGCTGACCCTGGTTCCGATGGCCCTGATGGGGGTTGTGGCCTTTGCCGGGCCTTTGCTGCAGTCCGGCGTCGGCGCGCGGCGCTCGGTCATCGCCTCCCTTATCGTGCTTGCCGCAGGATCCCTGCTGCGCCTGTTCGCGACGACCGGCTGGCACATGGTGGGAACCGCAGCCCTGCTTGGTCTGGGCGTGGCGATAATCCAGGCGGTGTTTCCGGGCATCGTCAAAAAGCAGTTCCCGAACCATGTCGGCGTGGTCATGGGGCTTTATTCCGCCACCCTGGTCGGTGGGGGTGCGCTGGGCGCACAGGCCGCGCCGCTGATCGCATCAGCCACCGGCGACTGGCATCTCGGTCTGGCCTGGATGTCGATCCCGGCGGTGCTGGCGCTTCTGCTTGCGGCCCATACCTTGCCGCGCGACCGGGCAGCGCGACAAGGTGGCATCAGTGCCTGGACCATGCTCGCCCGACCCCGCCTCTGGCTGCTGATGGTCTGCTTCGGCCTGGTCAACGGCGGCTACTCGACCGTCGTGGCATGGCTGGCACCATTTTATCGCGAGCATGGCTGGAGCGCTGCTGCCAGCGGCAGCCTGCTGGCGGTCATGGCTCTGTTTCAGGGACTGGCGGCTCTGCTGTTGCCGATGCTGGCCCGGGGCAAGGACCTGCGGCCGTGGCTGTGGCTGACACTTGCCATGCAGGCCGTTGGCTTCGTCGCACTGGCCTTTCGTCCCGAGGCCGCACCGTTCGCTTCGGCGATGCTGCTCGGCAGCGGGTTAGGCGGCTGTTTCGCGCTGTCGATGATCGTTGTGCTCGACCATCTGCCCGATCCGGCCGAAGCCGGCGCGCTTTCTGCCTTGATGCAAGGAGGCGGCTTCCTGATCACGGCATTTCCACCCTGGATCGTCGCCGCGCTACACGACGCCACCGGCAGCTTTGTCGCCGGCTGGTTGATGCATCTGGTCGCAGTTCTCGTCGTTGCCGCGCTGTACTGGCGGGTGTCGCCAGCCAGTTATGCCCGGGCCATGAGCGCGCCGATGATCGGGGATGAGCCGAGACGTCATGCGCCAGCGAGGTCGCTCTAGCCTGTCCGAAACTATGCTCGGCGGAGAGAGGCGCAATCAGGTCGGGGTCGTTTCCAGACATATCGGACAACCATTTTGGCAGGGAATGGGGGACCTCGAACTGGCGCTGGAGTTTGGATAGCGGAGGCCCCTGTCGTTCGATCGGCAGCTGACGTCGGCGCTGCGAGACAAAACTCACGGTTTATTTGGTGACATTATTTCACAAGTGATAGTCTCTTACGCGCTCTATTTCATTCAAAGTTCGGAATCTATCTTCCGGCGACGTTGAATGAGGATCGAGAAACATCATGCGTCCGGCACCTTTTCCCCCAACTGCCAGGGAGACGTCACGTCTCGGAAGCTCAATCCGCTTCATTCTTCTCATTGTCGCCTTTGCGCTTGGCTCGGCACTTTCCGGGTCGTTTGCCGCCCATGCCGGAGAGCGGAGTTGGGTCGGCACCTGGATGGCGAGCCCGCAACCGGTATGGAAACCGGATTTCGCCCTTCCAACCAAGATCCCGCAATCGCTGAAAAACCAGACCATCAGGCAGATCGTGCGGGTCAGTCTCGGTGGCGACCGCGTGCGCCTGGTGTTCTCCAATGCCTATGGCGATCAGCCGTTGAAGATCGGTGCTGCCAGCGTGGGACTCGCGGGTGAAAACGGAGCGGTCGAGCCGGCAACGATCCGTAAGGTGACCTTTGGTGGAAAGGATGGAATCCTTGTTCTACCCGGCGCTCCGGCCGTGAGTGATCCGCTGGACCTGACTGTCGAGACGCAGGCGAAGCTCGCCATCTCGCTCTACCTGCCTGATGAAACACCACTGACGACATTCCACTGGGACGGTCGCCAGACGGCATGGTTCGGTAGCGGAGATCTCACCGGCGCCGGAGATTTCGTCGCGACGGCGACGACGGACGCCCGCATGTTTCTAACCGAGGTGCGCGTGGAAACCCGAAACGACGGCGCTGTCGTCGTGGTTGGCGATTCAATCACCGACGGCAACGGAGCGACCGTCGACTCCGATACACGCTGGTCGGATTTTCTCGCCAAGCGGCTCGCTCCCGACCACATCGCGGTGCTGAATGCCGGCATTTCCGGTGGCCGGCTGCTTCAGGACAAGATGGGGGTGAACGTCGCGGCAAGATTGCAGCGGGACGTGTTCTCGCAGCCGGGCCTGAAAGCGGTCGTTCTGCTCATCGGCATCAATGACATTTCCTGGCCGGGTACCGATTTTGCTGCAGCCCAGCAGCGTCCGACGCTTGACGACATGATCGCCGGCTATCAGCAGGTCGTCGCACAGGCGCGCGCCAACAATGTGCGTCTTGTCGGAGCGACCCTGCCTCCTTTCGAGGGCGCGCTCAGCGGAACACCGCTCGACGACTACTATCATCCCGACAAGGATGCCTTGCGTCAGGAAGTCAATCGCTGGATCCGGGAAAGCGGCGCCTTCGACGCCATCGTGGATTTCGACGCAGTCCTGCGCGATCCGGATCATCCCGCCCGTCTCATCCCGGCTTTCGATTCCGGCGACCATCTCCATCCCGGCGACGAGGGCAACCGCGCGATGGCCGACGCCATAGATCCTGGTGTTCTTCTCGGTCGCTGATCCCGACAGGACAACGCATGAAAAGCTGCGTTGCGTTGTCTGTCGCGATACCCGCACCTCGCGTTTCGGTATTTCAGAACGGCAATTTTCGTGACAGCATTCAGGCAAGCTCACCAAGATGCAGACGAACCCATCTGGCTTCTTCGGAAGCCGTACGCCGAAAGTGTCTTTTGAAGTCACGGCTGAACTGGGCGGGACTGACGTAGCCGACCGATGCCGCGATTTCCGCTATCGTTCGGTCCCCGCGAGCGACCATTAACCGCGCCTCGTGGAGCCGGATCGCCTTCACATATTGAATTGGCGTGCTGCCAGTCAGGGCCCTGAAATGGACATGGTAGGAAGGGACGCTCATGCCCGCGTCGTTTGCCAGCGCGGTGACTGAAATCTCGGAAGCATAGCTTTCGTGCAATCGAGCAAGGCTTTGCACGATCCGTCCGGAGGGCCCCTTTTGCTGTAAGGCTGAGATCATCGCGCTGCCTTGTGGGCCGACCAGGACCCGATAGTGCAGCTCACGCAGGATGCCCGCGCCCAGGATCGCAAGCTCGGCAGCATCATTCAGCGCCCGTAGCAGGCGCAGCACGACATCTTCGATAGCCGGCTCCATTCTGCTGGAGACCAGGCTTTTCGCCTTGCCGGATACCGCTCGCGTGCCCACTTGCGTCGCGATCTCGGCAGCCAGTCGCGTGTCGAACTCGACATAGACAGCAAGCAGGGGGCGTTCCGGGCTGGCCATGGATTCCATGCGGAACGGAACGGGCACCGACACGGCAAGATAGTGCTCCGCGTCATAAAGATAGACCTCGCCTTCAAGCATGCCCTGCTTGCGTCCCTGCAATACGAACACTGCGCCTGGCTTGTAGAGCACGGGAACGTCGTGAAGCTCCGTTTCGGTCCTGAGAATGCGGACACCATCAAGCGGTGTCGGATTGTACCCCTGGCAGGGAGCCAGCTGGCCGGCCAGCTCCACCAGCTCGTTCTGCCCGATCCGTTCTCTGCTTGCTTTCATAGGATTCGACAAGAAACCAATAGGATTTGCGATCGATACGCGCCGTCAGAAGATTATTTGTCAATGTCAGACAGGCAGTCAACAGGAAGAGGTCCGGCATGCAACAGAGAACATTCTTTATCACAGGCGCGAACTCCGGCTTCGGCTTCGCCATCGCGGCGGCGGCTAGCCGGGAAGGACATAAAATCATCGGTGCCGTTCGCTCACCACAATCGCGCGCGGATCTCGCAAAGTGCCTGCCGGCGGTGCATTCCGTCCTGTGTGACGTGACGGAGTTCGATCGGGTAGCCGATGTCGTCCGGCAGGCCGAAGAGGATCATGGTCCGGTCGATGTGCTGATCAACAATGCCGGCTACGGTCACGAGGGGATCCTCGAGGAGTCGCCTCTGGAAGAGATGCGGCGCCAGTTCGATGTGAATGTCTTCGGCGCCGTCGCAGTCGCGAAAGCTTTCCTGCCACGGTTCCGCGAAAGGCGTAGCGGGTTCATTGTGAACGTGACCTCGATGGGTGGCATGATCACCATGCCCGGCATCGCTTATTATTGCGGGAGCAAGTTCGCCCTTCAGGGAATTTCGGAAGTCATGCGCGCAGAGATGGCGCCTTTCGGCGTACATGTGATGGCCCTGTGTCCCGGCTCGTTTCGAACGGATTGGGCCGGGCGCTCGATGGTCAGGACGGAACGGTCCATTCCGGACTATGACACGCTGTTCGAGCCCATCCGGCAGGCACGACTGGCCAGAAGCGGCAAGCAGCTCGGTGATCCGGACAAGCTCGCTGCGGCTGTTCTGGATATGGTCGGGTCCGACAATCCGCCGCCGCAGCTCCTGCTCGGCAGCGACGCCTTCAGGCTCGTATCGGAAAGGGTCGAACGTTTGAAGCAGGAGATCGAATCATGGAAGCCGGTCACCGTTTCAACCGACGGTTGACGGATCGGTCCGCGATCTGGCGACGTCCGCCAGCATGTTACCGATAGACCCAAGGTGAGCACCAGATACGATGCCCACCTTGGGTCTTCTCAATCGTGATCAGGGGAACATCGTCTCAGGAGATATCCAGAGCCCCGTCCACGGCATGCGGTTCGATGTCGGAGATATCGTCTTCGCTGAAGGCGAGATTGGCAAGCGAGCCCACTCCCTCGCGCACCTGTTCGGGCCGGCTCGCGCCGATGATGGCCGAGGTCATCCTGGGATCACGCAGAACCCAGGCGAGCGCCATCTGGGCCAGCGTCTGGCCGCGTCGGTGCGCGATCGCCTGCAAGGCGCGGACCCTGGCGGTGTTCGTTTGCGTGATCGAATCGGCCTTGAGGAAACGCCCTCCGGCAGCGCGGCTGTCGGAAGGAATTCCATTGAGGTAGCGGTCGGTCAGTACGCCCTGTGCCAGCGGCGAAAACACGATGCAGCCCATGCCTTCGGTTTCGAGCCTGTCGAGCAGACCATCCTGTTCGATCCAGCGATCGAACATCGAATAGCTCGGCTGATGGATCAAAGCAGGGGTTCCCAGATCGCGCAGGATGTTTGCCGCCCTTGCGGTCTGCTCGTTCGTATAGGAGGAGATTCCGACGTAGAGCGCCTTGCCCTGGCGCACGATCGTATCCAGCGCACCCATTGTTTCTTCCAGCGGCGTTTCGGGATCGAAACGGTGCGAATAGAAGATGTCGACATAGTCGAGCTTCATGCGCCTGAGGCTCTGATCCAGGCTGGAGATGAGATACTTCCGGCTGCCACCATCGCCATAGGGTCCCGGCCACATGTCCCAGCCGGCTTTGGAAGAGATGACCATTTCGTCGCGATAGGCCTTGAAATCCGTGGAGATGACCGAACCGAAGAATTCCTCGGCAGAACCGGGTGGAGGACCATAGTTGTTGGCGAGATCGAAATGGGTGATACCGAGGTCGAACGCCTCGTACAGGATCTTCCGCGAGCGGTCGGGCTGGGTATCGTGGCCAAAATTGTGCCAGAGCCCAAGCGATATCGCCGGCAGTTTCAGCCCGCTTCTGCCCGCACGTCGGTACGGCATGCTTTCATAGCGCGCCCGGGATGGTGAATAGGTCATGTATTTCTCCAGGTAAGCGGACGCCGCCTGCGAATCGCCGCGGCCGAAAGCTATCGATACGGTTTGGCTTCTTCAAAAACCTACCCTACTGGGCAGCTGCACGTCACTCCGGCTTTTCTCCGCGCCGACGGTTCAGCCACGCGTAGATTTCGCCGACGATGCCGCGCCGGAAGATCAGCACGCAGATCATGAAGATCAGGCCGGTGGCGATGGTGACGGGGAAGTCGGATGTGGCGAGCAGGTTCTGCAGCGCGACGACAAAGCCGGCACCGAAGATCGGGCCGGCCATCGTGCCGATGCCGCCCAGCAGTGTCATCAGGATGACCTCGCCCGACATCTGCCAGGCAACATCGGTCAGCGTGGCGAACTGGAACACCAGCGCCTTGATCGCGCCGGCAAGCCCGGCGAGCGCCGCCGACATCACGAACGCGGCGAGCTTGTAGTTCTGCACGGAATAGCCGAGCGAGATCGCGCGGCTTTCGTTCTCGCGGATCGATCGCAGGAGGAGGCCGAAGGGCGAGTTGACGATGCGCCAGACGATGAACAGGCCGAGCAGGAAATTGGCGGCGACGAAGTAATACATCGTGTGCTCGTCGTGCAGGTCGAAGACGCCGAGGAACGTCCCGCGCGGTACGCCCTGGATGCCGTCCTCGCCGCCGGTGAAACCGGCCTGTACGCAGAAGAAGAAGAACATCTGCGAAAGCGCGAGCGTGATCATGGCGAAATAGATGCCCTGGCGGCGAATGGCGACGAAGCCGATGACGAGGCCGAGCAGCGCAGCACCCACAACGCCGGTGAGGATGCCGATCTCCGGTGAGAAACCCCAGACCTTGACGGCATGCGCGGTGAAATAGGCGGCTCCGCCGAAGAAAGCGGCGTGTCCGAAGGACAGCAGGCCCGTATAGCCGAGCAGAAGATTGAAGGCACAGGCAAACAGCGCAAAGCACATCATCTTCATGAGGAAGATCGGGTAGACGAAGAAGGGCAGCGCCAGCAGCGCCACCATGCCGAGCCCGATCAGCATCATCTCGACGCGGTTCGCGGTTCCCGCTTTGCTGGCGCGTACGGTTGCGTCTGCCATATCAGGCATCCTTCCCGAACAGGCCGGCGGGGCGGATCAAAAGCACGATGGCCATGATCACGAAGATGACGATGCTGGAGGCCTCCGGGTAAAACACCTTGGTGAGGCCCTCGGCGAGGCCGAGCATGTAGCCGGTCAGGATCGCTCCCAGGATCGAGCCCATGCCGCCGACCACCACCACGGCAAACACGATGATGATCATGTTGGAACCCATCAGCGGGCTGACCTGGTAGACCGGCGCTGCCATGATGCCGGCGAGCCCGGCAAGGCCGGCACCGAGCCCGTAGGTCAGTGTCAGCAACATCGGCACGTTGACGCCGAAGGCCTGCACCAGCTTGGGATTTTCAGTCGCGGCGCGCAGGTAGGAACCGAACTTGGTCTTTTCGACCAGGAGCCAGGCGCCCAGACAGACGATGAGAGACGCCACGACGATCCAGCCGCGATAGATAGGCAGGAACATGAAGCCGAGGTTGACGCCGCCGGCGAGAGCGGGCGGCACCGGATAGGGGTTGCCGGAAACGCCGTAGACATAGCGGAACACGCCTTCCAGCACCAAAGCGAGCCCGAAGGTGAAGAGCAGGCCGTAAAGCGGGTCCACCTCATAGAGCCGCGACAGTGCGAGGCGCTCGACGACGATGCCGAACAGGCCGACCACGATCGGCACGAGGATCAACGCCGGCCAGTAGCCGATGCCGAGCTTGGCGAGGACGAGATAGCCGATGAAGGCGCCGAGCATGTATTGCGCGCCATGCGCGAAGTTGATGACGCGCAGCAGGCCGAAGATGATGGCAAGGCCCAGCGACAGCATGGCGTAGAAGGAGCCGTTGATCAGCCCGACCAGCAGCTGTCCGGCAAAGGCCTGGATGGGGATGCCGAAAATCATTGGTCAGACCCCCAGCACTTCATGCAGTTCATCCATGCGGTTCTCGAGTTCGCCGACCGGGAACTCGGACAGCACCTTGCCGTGCTCCATCAGGTAGAAGCGATCGGCGACGCGGCTGGCGAAGCGGAAGTTCTGCTCGACCAGCAGGATCGTCATGCCGCGGTGCTTCAGTTCCACCAGCAATTCGCCGATGCGCTGCACGATCACCGGTGCCAGCCCTTCGGTCGGTTCGTCGAGCAGGATCGTCCTGGCGCCGGTGCGCAGGATGCGCGCGATCGCCAGCATCTGCTGCTCGCCGCCTGAGAGCTTGGTGCCCTGGCTGTTGCGCCGTTCCTTGAGGTTCGGGAACAGTTCGAAAATCTCGTTGACGCTCATGCCGCCTTTGGCGACCACCGGCGGCAGCATCAGGTTCTCGTCGACCGTCAGCGTTGCAAAGATGCCGCGCTCCTCCGGTACATAGGCGATGCCCGCGCGCGCCGTATGATGCAAGGGCATGCGGATCAGGTCCTTGCCGGCAAACGTCACCTGGCCGGTCCGCTTGCGGATCAGTCCCATGATCGCTCGCAATGTCGTCGTCTTGCCGACGCCGTTGCGGCCAAGCAGCGTTACCGTCTCGCCTTCGCGTATATCGAGGTCGACGCCATGCAGCGCATGGCTTTCGCCATACCAGGCGTTCAGGCCGCGGACCGAGAGCAGAGGAGCCGCGCTAGTCATGGTCGGTCCCCATATAAGCGACCCGCACGCGCTCGTCCTTGCTGACCGTGTCGTAGTCGCCGGCGGCCAGCATCTGGCCGCGCTGCAACACCGTCACCCAGTCGGCGATATCGGCGACGACGGAAAGATTGTGCTCCACCATCAGCACGGCACGGTCGCGGGCAATGCTGTGGACCAGCCTGGAAATCGCGCCGACATCCTCGTGGCCCATGCCCGCCATCGGCTCGTCGAGCAGCAGGACCTTGGGGTCGAGGGCGAGCGTCGTGGCGATCTCCAGCACGCGCTTGCGGCCATAGGAGAGGTCGGACGCCAGCCTGTTCCTGGCATTGTCCAGGCCGACGGCCTGTAGCAGCTCCATGGCCTTCGGCGTCAACTGGTCGAGCGTGGAAAGCGAGCGCCAGAACTGGGTGGCGAGCCCATTCGGCCGCTGCAGCGCCACCCGCACATTGTCGAGCACGGTCAGGTGCGGAAAGGTCGCCGATATCTGGAACGATCGCACCACGCCCATGCGCGCCACCTTGGCTGGTGCTGCCCTGGTGATGTCATGGCCGGCCAGGGTGATGGTTCCTGCAGTCGGTTGCAGGAACTTGGTCAGGAGATTGAACACGGTCGTCTTGCCGGCCCCGTTCGGGCCGATCAGGGCATGAATCTTGCCGTGATGAACATCGAGGTCGACATCCTTCACGGCAACGAAGCCGGCAAAATCGCGCCGCAGGCCGCGCGCGGACAGGACGGGCGGGTTGGGTTGGGGGTCGGTACTCAACGAAACCCCCATCCCTGTTTGCGGTAGCAGCCTACTGTACCAGCGGGCATCCGGACTCCGCAGGTTTGGTATAGGCTTCGTCGCCTGGAATGGTCGCGAGAACCTTGTAGTAATCCCACGGGCCCTTGCTCTCCGACGGCTTTTTCACTTCCATCAGATACATGTTGTAGATCATGCGGCCGTTGGGGCCGACCTTGCCGCCGCGGGCAAAGACGTCCTCGACCGGCATTTCGTGCAGGTTCTTCGAAACCGCTTCGGTTTCGTCGGTGCCGGCCTTGTCGATGGCCTTGAGATATTGCAACACGGCCGAGTAGGTGCCTGCCTGGATCATGTTCGGCATGCGGCCGGTGCGGTCCATGAACTTCTTCGACCAGGCGCGGGATTCGTCGTCGCGATCCCAGTAGAAGCCTTCTGTCAGTGTCAGGCCCTGCGCGGCTTCCAGGCCAAGCCCGTGCACCTCGGCAAGGGTGAATAGAAGCGCCGCCATGCGTTGGCCGCCCGAGACGATACCGAACTCCGCCGCCTGCTTGATCGCGTTGGCAGTGTCGAGGCCGGCATTGGCGAGGCCGATGACCTTGGCACCGGAAGACTGCGCCTGCAGCAGGAAAGAGGAATAGTCGGTGGTGGCGAGCGGATGGCGCACCGCGCCAACCACCTTGCCGCCCTTCGAGGTGACGAATTTCGAGGTCTGCTCCTCCAGCGAATAGCCGAAGGCATAGTCCGCGGTCAGGAAGAACCAGGTGTCGCCACCCTGCTGCACGAGCGCGCCGCCGGTGCCGACCGCCAGCGCATGGGTGTCGTAGGCCCAATGGAAGCCATAAGGCGAGCAGGACTTGCCGGTGAGTTCGGACGTCGCCGCGCCGGTGACGATGTCGATCTTCTTCTTTTCCTTCGAAATGCCCTGAACGGCGAGCGCCACCGATGATGTGGTGAGCTCCATGATCGCGTCGACCTGCTCGGTGTCGTACCACTGGCGTGCGATGTTGGAAGCGATGTCGGCCTTGTTCTGGTGATCCGCGGTGACCACTTCGATCGGCACGCCCTTCACCTTGCCGCCGAAGTCCTCGACCGCCATCTTGGCGGCCTCGTAAGACCATTTGCCGCCGAAATCGGCATAGACGCCGGACTGGTCGTTCAGGATGCCGATCTTGACCTTGTTGTCTGAAAACTGTTGTGCAGCTGCAGGTAACGAAACGCTTGCCAGAAACGCGACCGCGAGCGCGCGTGAGATCATCGCCATATGGTTCCTCCCGAATGGACTGCGGCCCTCCAGCCGCCGCATGCGAACCCTCACCCTTTTGCAGTCTAGCAAGGACGCACGCATAAAGTCAGCATGGCATGGCCATGTCGGGGAATTCTAGTTCGACCATGTGCGTAGAGCGTGACAGTTGGAGGACGTTCCGCTGGCCGGCTATCCGACGTCGGACAACGTCTTGCCAGGGGCTCCGGCTATACCTGATGCGTGACCAGCGCGACGCCCAACCCGATCAGGATCGAACCGCAGGCCTTGGGCACCACCCAGCTCGACGCGCTCGATGACAAGTGTCCGAGCGTGACCGAGGCGAGGCCGACAGCGGCGACGTCAGCGGCCGAGAATACCAGATTGACCACCACACCGAGGACCAGAAACTGCAGCCACAGCGGGACAGCTGCGCCGGTGTCCACGAACTGCGGCAGGAAGGTCAGGAAAAACAGCGCGGTCTTGGGATTGAGCACTTCCACGACAATGCTGTCGCGCAACGTGTTCGGCTGATGAGGTTCGTTCTTGTCTGCGGCCTGGTTCCACCCCAGGAACATGGTGAAGCCAAGCCACACCAGATAGGCTGCTCCGATAAAACGGACTGCGGCGTAGACCGTCGGCGCACTCTCGATCAGCGACGCCAGGCCAATCGTGGCAGCGGCGATATGAAAATAACAGCCGAGATGGATGCCGAGTGCCGCCATCAATCCGGCATGGCGGCCATGGGCCACGGTCTGCGCCGTCATGTAGAGGATCGCCGGCCCAGGCATGAAGGCAAAGGCTGCCGTCGCGACGACGAACGGTATCCACGGCTCCAGCAACGGCATGCTCCTCACCCTGTTCCGCGGCGCCTCTGCGACGTGCGATCATCCGGCATTCAGCTGCCGTAGCGGAAAGGAGTAGGAGGGCAGGGAGAGCGGAGACATACGGCAGATGCCGTATTTCAGCATACGCCGGTCGCCGCTACGGTGATCTTGGTTAAGCAGGTGTTACCGGGAATGATGGCAACGGAAGCGGCAATCTCAACCGGTGGGCAGCCCCAGCCGAACCGCATAGGCGGTGAGTTCGGCAACGTTGTGGAGGTCGAGCTTCCGCATCAGGTTTTCGCGATGCTTGCGGGCGGTGGCCTGACTGATGCCAAGCCGTTCGGCCGTTTCGCGCGCGGTCATGCCTTGCGCCACCAGCAGCAGGATCTGGCGCTCCCGCTGTGTCAGCGGCACCGGCGAAATGATTTCCTGCGCATCGGGTGCCCGGCTTCTCCTGTCCGGCTCGCTGACCGCGAAACGCACCGTTTGTGCAAGATAGGTTTCGCCTTGTCGCAGCGCCTCGATCGCCGCGCCGAGTTCCTCGGGGTCGCCGTCCTTGGTGAGATAGGCGTTCGCTCCGAATTCCAGAGCCAGCCGCACCGTTCGTGGCTCGATGTTGGCTGTCAGCACGATGATCTGCAGCCGGGGTGCCAGCTCCCTGATTTCGGCGATGAATGGCACGCCCGAAACGCCGGGCATGCCGAGATCGAGAACGAGCAGGTCGGCCTTGGTGTCGCGCACGCGTTTGAGCAGCGTCTCGCCTTCCGCTGCTTCCGCCACCACGGACACGTTCTCCATCGCGCCGATGAGCAGCTTGACGCCTTCGCGCATGATGGCGTGGTCGTCTGCGAGGATGGCGGTCAGCGGGCGATGCATGATGTCTCTGTCCTGGGGACGGCAACTTAGTTCGGCGATTGCTAACGTATGGGAAACGCGCAGGCGATAGATCAAGCGACAGGCCGGGGAAAGGGTCAGACCAACTCGGTCAGAGCGCTCCGTTTTTGATGGAAACGCTCCGGCTCTTTTGTTTTCAAGCAATTCCGGACGGAAAACCGCTGCGCACTTTTCCTGGAGTTGCGCCAACGATGCGAGGGTTCGATGCAGGAAGAAAAGATCCAGGAAGCCCTGATCGAGCACCTCTACCGCAATGCCTATGGAGTGGTGATTTCGAATGTCACGATCTCGCTGGGCATCATCTATGTGCTTTACGGCTCTGTGCCGACTGACTGGCTCGTTCCCTGGGCCGTCGCGGTCTATGCGCTGATCGCGGCGCGCGTCCTGGCGGCACGACGTTTCTGGAAGCATCCCAGAACGCCGGCGTCCTTGCGCGGATGGGCCTGGACGGCTGCCGGCTTTTCGTGGGTTTCGGGCCTGCTTTGGGGCTCGCTCACCTGGATCGGTTATGTTCCCGATCAACCACACCTGTTTGCCTTCATTGTCGCCATTCTTGCCGGTCTGGTCAGCGGCACCATTCCGTCCATGTCGGCCTTCCCGCCGGCGCTGATCGGTTCGATCCTGGCGACAACGCTGCCGGTTGCCGCCCGCTTCACGACAATGCCGGGTGCTGTCGGCGATGCCTATCTCTTCCTGCTCGCCTGCCTGATCGCCATCAACATCTACTATGGCCGCATCGCTTATCGCATGCTGCATGAGATGATTCGGCTGCGCCTGGAAAATGTCGGGCTGATCGGGCACCTCCAGGAAGAACGAGATCGCGCGCAGACCGCGGACCGCGCCAAGACACGGTTCCTTGCAGCCGCTTCCCATGATCTGCGTCAACCGATCCACGCGCTCGGGCTGCTGATCTCGACCCTGTCGGTGCTCGGTCGCCGGGGCGACGTGCCATCTGGCGAAGCCCGCAGCCTGGCCAGTTCGGCCAAGGCGATCGTCGGCAATCTGAGCGGCCTGCTCAATGCGCTTCTCGACATTTCAAAACTCGATGCCGGCGTCGTTACCGTGGCCAGGGAAAATGTCGATCTTGGCGAACTCTTCCGCAATCTGCGCGGCGAGTTTTCTGCGTCCGCGCGGTCAAAGGGCCTGAGCTGGCGCGCGGTGGATACGTCTGTCCATGTCGATACCGATCCGATGATGCTGAAGCGGATCCTCGACAATCTTCTCACCAATGCTTTCCGCTATACCAACGCCGGTAGCGTGCTGCTCGGCTGCCGGCGGCGTGGAGCGGCGGTGGAGATCCAGGTCTGGGACACTGGCCTCGGCATACCGGAGGATCAGAAGGCAGCGATCTTCGAGGAATTCGTCCAGCTGAACAATCCGGCGCGCGACAAGGCCCAGGGTCTCGGTCTTGGCCTGGCGATCGTGCGCAGGACCGCCGAGCTGCTGGGGCATCCACTCAAACTCGTCTCGGTGCCAGGTCGGGGCTCGATGTTCTCGGTGACGCTGCCTTCCGCTCATGTCGCGGCACCTGTCTTTCCGATCAACAGCGCGACACAGGTTGAGACGGCGGCAAGCCTGATGATCGTCGATGACGAGCGGGATGTGCTCGATGCCATGGTGGGCTTGCTGGCTCTGGAAGGCCACAGGGTCTACGCCGGTCAATCCGCCGCGGAGGTAGAGGCTGCTCACGCCAAAGCCGCCAGGATGGGGCCGGCGCCGGTCGACCTGATCGTGGCCGACTACCGCCTGAAGGACAACGCCACCGGCGTCGAGGCGATCAAGTCGCTGTCGGCATATCTCGGCCGCACGGTGCCGGGCATCGTCGTGACGGGCGATACCTCGCCGTCGCGTATCCGGGAGGCGACGGCCAGCGGCTTTCACATCCTGCACAAACCGGTAAGCGGCGACGATTTAAGGGAAGCGATCGCTGCCGCGCTTTCTGGGCGGGAAGCACTCGGTTCGGGTGTAGCAAAGCGAGACCTCACTGCTCCGCAAGGGAAACGCGGCAGACGATCGACGGACGGGTAGTCTGGGTACTCCGCAGCCCGGATGCGACAATCTGGGCCACCGGCACGGGTGGCCATGCTCGTCGGCAGAAGCTATCAGGCTCGTGCGCTGGACGACCCGCGCCTTCGGATTCGTATCGGGGACGGCCCCATTGTTTCGGAAACCCGAGCGATGGCGTCTTGTCCAAACCTGATTTCTCCACCACCGGCCAGTACCTCCTTCTTCTTTTCCGGACTGCTGCACGCAGTGCGATGTGGGCTGCCGCGCCTTCGCTTGCGTGACGCCTTCTCCCAAACCTTTTCCGCCAACAGCAAGAGGAGGCCCGCTTGGCCAGTCCGCTAAAGCAGTTCGAGATCAAGCCGATCGTGACGTTTGGCGAGATCGCCGGGCAAGAAATCGCCTTCACGAATTCCGCCGCCTATATGGTCGCTGCCACAGTCGTGGGCGGTCTGTTCCTGCTCGGTGCCACGCTGCGGCGTGAGCTTGTCCCGTCGCGCATCCAGTCGAGCGCTGAACTGCTCTACGAGTTCGTGGCCAAGACCCTGCGCGACAATGCCGGCGAGGCAGGCATGCGGTTCTTCCCGCTGGTGTTTTCGCTGTTCATGTTCGTGCTGATGGCGAACCTGCTCGGCATGCTGCCCTTTGCCTTCACGGTCACCAGCCACATCATCGTCACCTTCGCGCTGTCGATGCTGGTGTTCCTGACGGTGACGTTTTACGGGCTGTGGGCGCATGGCCTGCGCTTCTTCAGGCTGTTCCTGCCGAAGGGCGTTCCGCTGATGCTGGCACCACTCATCGTGCCGATCGAAATCGTCTCCTATCTGTCGCGGCCGGTCAGCCATTCGGTGCGCCTGTTTGCGGTCATGCTCGCCGGACATATCACATTGAAGGTCTTCGCCGGTTTCGTGGTCAGCTTGGCGAGCCTCGGCGCGGTCGGCATCGCTGCCGCCATCCTGCCACTTCTCATGACGGTTGCGCTCACGGCGCTCGAACTGCTGATGTCGCTGATCCAGGCCTATATCTTCACCATGCTGACCTGCATGTATCTGGCTGACGCGCTGCATCCAGAGCATTGATTTTGCACAACGCCGCGTGGCGCGTGATTGGTGCTGCGGCTTGATCAGCGGCGTCTTTACCAATACCGCCTGTTGCCGTCGGCGAAGCGGCTCGTTCGGCGAAAACCGAATCAGGAAGTAAAGAAGATGAGTGACGAGTACCCGGCTGCCGATGCCGAAGTGACGCTTCGGCGCATCAACGCCCAGACCGTTTCGGATATCTGTGACCTCAGCGAGACATTGAGCGAAGAACAGCGCAACAAGGTTGCCGACAACGGCACCTCGATCGCCGAGGCGCATTTCTCCGAGAACGCCTGGTTCCGCGCCATTTATGCCGACGACATGCCTGTCGGCTTCATCATGCTGCACATCGGCGCCGACCACGATGACGGCATCGATTGCCCGGGTGTGTTCCTGTGGCGGCTGATGATCGGTGGGCCGTTTCAGGGCAAAGGATATGGCGAGAAGGCGATCGGTCTCGTCATCCGCGACCTCAAGGCGCGGGGTATCGGCGAACTCTACACCAGCTATGGCCTGGGGGCTGCCAGTCCCGAGGGCTTCTACAAGCGACTGGGCTTCAGGGAGACCGGCGACATGTATGACGACGAAGTCGAGGCCGTACTGAAGTTCGACCTCTGATACGGGGTCTTCGTGCAAAAAAAGCCGCGGCCGGATTCACATCCGGCCGCGGCTTTTTCGGCCTCAGTCGGGGCTGGAGCGTTTCCGGTTTTTTGGAAACGCGGAAACGCTCCAGGATTTATTTTGCCGCATGATCTTGTCCGAAAAGTCTGCAACTTTTTGCTTCGCTGACCTTCGGTTCCGGATCATGCTCTATTCGACGAAGGCGAAGCGAATGACGAAGAGGATCGCCACCAGCCAGGTCGCCAGATGCACCTCGCGGAACCGGCCGGTTGCCGTCTTCAGCACCGCATAGCTGATGAAGCCGAAGGCGAGACCGTTGGCGATCGAGTAGGTGAACGGCATCATCAGCGCGGTCAACGCGGCCGGTGCTGCTTCCGTGATCTCGGTCCAGTCGACTTCGATCAGTTCGCGCATCATCAGGCAGGCGACATAGAGCAGCGCCGGTGCGGTCGCGTAGACCGGAACCGAGGCGGCGAGCGGCGATATGAACAGCGCGGCAAGGAACAGCACGGCGATGACCAGGGCGGTCAGACCGCTGCGGCCGCCGGCCTGCACGCCGGAGGCGCTTTCGACATAGGCAGTGGTCGAAGAGGTGCCGAGCAGCGAGCCGGCGACGATCGCGCTGCTGTCCGCCAGCAGGGCACGGCCGAGGCGGTTCGGCTTCCCTTCCTCGATCAGGCGCGCGCGCTTGGCCACGCCGATCAGCGTGCCGGTGGCGTCGAACACTTCGACCAGCACGAACACCAGGATGACGTGGACGAGGCCGGTATGCATGGCGCCGACGATGTCGAGCTGCAGGAAGGTCGGCGCGATCGACGGCGGCATCGAGACGATGCCCTGGAACTGGCTGACGCCGAGAATCCACGACAGGATGGTGATGGCCAGGATGCCGATCAGGATGGCGCCGGGTACCTTGAGGCCGTCCAGCGACGCGATGATGAAGAAGCCGAGAATGGCAAGCAGCGGACCGGTCGTGGTCAGATGGCCGAGCGTCACGAAAGTCGCTTCACTGGCGATGACGATGCCGGAGCTTTTCAGGGCGATGATGGCCAGGAACATGCCGATACCGGCAGCGATGGCGCTGCGCATCGAATGCGGGATGCCTGCGATCAGCCAGCTGCGGATGCCGGTCACAGTCAGGATCAGGAAGATAACGCCCGAAATGAAGACGGCGCCCAGTGCCTGCTGCCAGGTGAAACCCATCGCGCCGACGACGCCGAAAGCAAAGAAGGCGTTGAGGCCCATGCCCGGCGCCATGCCGATCGGCCATTTGGCCACCAGAGCCATGATCAGCGAGCCAAGCGCTGCCGCCAGACAGGTGGCAACGAACACGGAGCTCTTGTCCATGCCTGTCGTCGACAGGATCTCCGGGTTGACGAAGATGATGTAGGACATGGTCAGGAAGGTGGTCAGGCCGGCGATCACTTCGATCCGTACCGACGTCCCCAGTTCCTTCAGTTCGAAATACTTCTCGAGCATAGCTTTTCCTCCGCTGCCCGTTTCCTCCTCACCGGCTGCGCACGGCCCCCTTGCCGTCCGCAACGCGACGCCGCGCTGTGCATGGCACGGGACGCGGTCTTGACCTTCGTGGAACGCCACACTCCGCATGTGCCGGTTTGCCGGCGCATAATGTCGATCTCCCTGGCAAGGGTGATCGACAAGCAGACATGAGGCGCACTCGCCCGCTCAAGTTATCTTGAAGTACTTCCGCTTATTTGCCCGGCGCAAGGGGCCAATCGGGCCGCTTTCTCGCAAACAGTTTCGCGATTTTCGCGAATATCGAAAAGCTGCGAGGAAGTTCGGTGGAAGCTGTCGACTGCGGTTTCGAAGTGCATGGGCACCGGAAAACACAGCGGAACAGCCGGAACCATGTTGATATCGGATCGCACAATGTCAACGCCGATGATCGGCGGCAGAGACGGACGCCTTAGCCCGGCATCCGTGCAGCGGAGCATTTTTAGCCAAGTGGAATCACTTGGCGTTACAAAAATGCGACGAAACAAAACTTAGAGCGTTTCCGCGTTTCCGTGAAAAACGGAAACGCTCTAGGATCAGTTGATGAAGTAGCGCTGCCACTCGAAATCGGTGATGTGCGACGCCTGCCAGGTCTCGAAGGCAGTCTGCTCGGCACGGCGGCTTTCCGCGTAATTGTCGCGGAAGGCTTCGCCGAAAGCCTCGGCGCAGAATTCGGAACTCGCGAAGGCTTCGACCGAGGCGTTCAGCGTCCGCGGCAACTTGGGTTTTCCCAGCGTTGCAAGATCGCCGCCCACCGGCGCTTCCAGGGCCATGTCCTTCTCGATGCCCTCGCAGCCGGCGGCGAGGATCGCGGCGATCGACAGATAGGGATTGATGTCGGCACCCGGCACCCGGTGCTCGAACCGGCAGGCACCGTCATTGGGCGTGGTGATGGCGCGGATCGGCGCTGTGCGGTTTTCGAAGCCCCAGGCAACGTCTTCCGGTGACCAGGCCCCGCGGTCGAAACGGCGGTATGAGTTGACGGTCGGCCGGAACAGGAGATGGGTTTCCTGCATGCGGTTGAGAACGCCGGCCAGGAATTTCTCAGCCACCGGCGTCAGTTTGTTGGGTCCGGCGGCGAAGGCCGGCTTGTCGTCCTTCCACAGGCTGACATGGTGGTGCGCGCCGCAGGCACTTTCCTTGCCGGGGGGCTGGAAGCGGGTCATGAAGGTGGCGACCAGCCCGCGCTCGGCGCAGAGTTCGCGCAGGTGCAGCTTGGCGCGCATCGCGTCGTCGGCCGCCTGTAAGGCGGTCTTCGGCGTCAGCGCATATTCATACATGCCGAAGCCGTATTCGGTGACCAGCGATGCGATACCGATGCCGATGCTCTTCATGCGGCGGATCAGTTCGGCGGCGAAGTCCTGGTATTCGCCGCTGCGCACCAGATCGTAGTTGGTCAGCGAATGGCCCCAGGGCTTCAGCTCGCGGTAGCGGCCGGCACGCATCAGATCGTGATCGGCATGGAAGATGCCGAACTCGTATTCGAGCGCGAAGCGCGGCTCGTAGCCGAGCGCTGCTGCCCGCTGTTCGACACGGGCGAGAACGCCGCGTGGGTCATAAGGGCAAGGCGAGCCGTCGAGCATGTAGGAGAAGGTGATCGCAGAGGCGTATTCCGGTTTCCAGCCGTGCTGGATGACGGTTGCCGGATCGATGATGCCCTTGATGTTGGGGAAGCCGTTTTCTTCATTCGCGGTCGGCGAAGCGAAGGCGACATCACCCATAGGCTGGCCATCGCCATGCGCCACGCAATAGAGAATGGCGTTGATCGCTTCGCCGTAGCGCGAAAGTTTCAGCGGCGTGATCTTCGAGCGAAATGCGCCCGATGTGTCGACCGTATGCACCTGGATGAACTCGACGCCATCCAGCGCCAGCTTCTCCTGCAATGCCTCCAGCTTTGGCCCATACTCGGCGACCTTGTCCTGAAACTCCACTTTGTCCTCCACCCTGAGAAAAGATCGGCGCCGCTTAGCGGGCGTTGCGCCGGAAAAGCCTGGAAAGCTGTTCGTCGAGTTCGAGCCGTCCGCTGATGCCGCCTGGCCTGAAGGCCATGCAAAGCACGATGACGACGCCGAGCGCCACGCCGGAAAGGCCGAGCAGCTGCGGCAGCTGGATGCCGGCAATCGTCACGCCGGATTCGATGCTGCGGATGAATTCGAGCCCGATCGAAAGCACGATCACGCCGGTGACGGCGCCGGTCACCGTCGCCATGCCGCCAAGGATCAGCATGGCGAGTGTCATGAAGATCTGCTGGAAGTAGAACAGCTTTGGGCTGATCGTGCCGGCGAAATAGGCAAACAGCACGCCAGCAAGTCCGCAGATCAGCGCGGAGAGCACCCAGGCCACAAGTCGCAGGCGTCTGGCGTCGATGCCGAAGGCCGCCGCCGCCTGCGGGCTCTGCGCACTGGCGCGAAGCTGCAAGCCCCAGCGGCTGTCCTTGAACAGGCGGGCGATGACGATCACCACCACTGAGGCAACCAGCATTGCCGGCAGGTTGATCACCTTGGGGATACCGAAGAAGGCCTGGTTGCCCTTGAACAGGTCGGTCCAGTTAAGGAACACCGAGTGCACGATGATGAGCAGCGCCAGGCTGACGATCGTGGCGGCGACACCCGAGAGCCGGCTGATGATCTTGCCGCTGATCGCGGCGATGATAGCGACGACACAGAGAGCCAGCAGGGCGGCAACCAGCGGATTGAGTTCGACGAGCGCAAGTCCGAACGGTGCGTTTGGGATGGACAGCTGCTTCATCGCCAGCGGTGTCGACAGCACTGCCACGCCATAGGCGCCGATGCCGACGAAGGCGCTGTGGCCGAGATTGGCGATGTTGCTGTTGCCCATGAACACCTGCAGGCCGACGACGACGATCAGGTTGACGAATGCCGCCAGCGCCAGATGTGTGTAGTAGGCTGGTGCGAAGGCGAGGATCGCGAAGCCGATCACGACGACCGGCAGCGCAGTGACAAGCCCACCGACCAATGAGCGGCCGAACCTGCCGTTGCCCACGCCCGTCGCGGCACCTGATGGACGGGCGGCAATGATCTCTGCGTTCTCGCTCACGTCAGATCTCCTTGTCGCCCAGTTCCACCCGCTGGCCAAGCAGGCCTTCCGGCCGGTAGACGAGGAGCGCGACGATGATCACGTAGGTGAGCGCGTCCTTGAAGCCTCCGTATTCCTGCGGCAGCGCCACCAGCAGGCCGACCTCGATGAACCCGAGCAGCATGCCGCCGGCAGCCGCTCCGGCCAGCGAGCCGAAGCCGCCGATGACGCAGGCCACGAAGGCCTTGAGCACGAGGCCGAAACCAAGATCCGGCGAGACCGAGCCGCGCCGTGCCAGGATGAACACGGCGGCGATGCCGGCGAGAGCGCCGGAGATGGCAAAGGCCGTCGCGATCACACGGTTGGCGCGGATGCCCATCAGCCGGACAGTGGCAAAGTCGCGGGACGCGGCGCGGATGGCGAGGCCGAGCGTGGATTTGTTGAGGAAGAGCACCAGCGCAAGGATGGTGAGACCCGAGACCACCAGTTCCATGACCTGCAGCGACGACACCGCGAACGGCCCGAAAAACCACATCTGGTTGAGGCCGTTGAGGATCGAGACCGATTGCGGCTTTGGCGAGATCAGCAGCATGAACAGGTTCTGCACCACGATCGACACGCCGAAGGCTGTCAGCAGGCCCGTCGTCGTCGGCGCATAGCGCACCGGGCGAAAGGCCACGCGTTCGAATGTAACGGCGGCGAGTGCGGCTGCAGCCACCGCCAGCAGCACCGCGACGATTGGCGAGGTCAGGCCGAGCGCCGCCGCCAGGAACACACTATACGCCGACACGCCGATGATCTCGCCATGAGCGAAGTTGACCAGTCCCATGATCGAAAAGACAACGGCGAGGCCGAGCGCCACCAGGGAATATTCCGCACCGAAGGCCAACGCGTTGAGCAGCTGTTGCAGGGCGTAATCCATGGCCTACCCGCCGAGATAGAGGTTGAGGAGGCCGTGCTCGTCGGCAAGCTTTGCCGGCGGCCCGTCATAACGCAGCGCCCCCGAGCTCACGACATAGACGCGGTCGGCGAAGCGCAATGCTTGCGTGGCGTTCTGCTCGACCACCAGGAGGGTCAGCCCTTCGGTTTTCAGCTGTCCGATGAAGTCGAAGATCTGCGCGACGATGCGAGGCGCCAGCCCAAGCGATGGCTCGTCGAGCAGCAGCAGTTTCGGCCGCGACATCAGCGAACGCGAGATGGCAAGCATTTGCTGCTCGCCGCCGGAAAGCGTGCCGGCTGCTTGGGTGTAGCGTTCCGAAAGCACGGGAAATAAAGTCAGGAACCGATCGGTATCCGCGCGCACGCCCTTCGGATCGCGGCGGGTCGCTGCGCCGAGCCGCAGGTTCTCGCCGACCGTCAGATTGGCAAAGATGTGCCTGCCTTCCGGTGTCGAAGTAAGACCGCCCCGGATCCGGTCTTCGGTGCGTGTGCGTGAAATATCCTTGCCGTCGAAGATGATCCGTCCCGCCGTCGGCGTGACAAGGCCGGTCAGCGCGTTGATGGTCGAGCTTTTGCCGGCCCCGTTCGGACCGAGCAGGGCGACGAGTTCGCCCCGCCCGATCTCGAGCGACAGGTCGCGCACCGCCGCGACCGCGCCATAGCGGACCGACAGGTTCTCGACCGTCAGCACGATGGCATCCGGATTTGCGGGGTGTCGCGCGATGTCATGGTCAAGCGATCCGTTACTTGAGCGCCGGGACGTAGGTCGGCGGCGTATCGGTGATCAGCACGCGCTTGCCATTGGCGAACCCCATGACCGGCACGGCCTTGACCGGATAGCCTTTCTTTTCGGCGAAGGAGATCGTCGGTGCCGTGGTGCCGGGATAACCACCGGCGGCACGGATCGCTTCGCGCAGCGGCGCCGCTTCTGTCGTGCCGGCTTTCTTCGCGGCCTCATAGGTCACCTGCACCATGTCGGCGCCGAGCGCGTCGAAGATGCCGTTCACCTTGTAGCCGTCGGCCTTGCACTGGGCGAGGAAGTGGTCGATCGGCCCGTCGATGCCGGTGGCGCCGTGGGTGGTGAACATCACCTTCTCGAGCGCCGCGACATCGCCGACAGTGCCTTCCAGGGATTTGTCGTCGAAGGCATCGCAACCGGCGACCCAGCCGTCATAACCATTGGCCCGCAGCTGGCGGATCAGGATGCCGACATCCGGCAACACGGCACAGATATGGATGGCGTCCGGCTTCTGCGGCAGCGCCTTGATCGAGGCGATCTGCGGCGACCAGTCGGTGGTGCCCCAGGAGTAGTTGAGCTTGGAGACCACCTTGCCGCCGAGATGCTCAAACACCTCGCCGAACCATTCCGGCAGTTTTTCCGAATAGGAGCCGGCATCCGGCGAAACCAGCAGTGCCACCGTCCGCACGCCCTTGCCATAAAGCGCATTGGCGGTCGCCGCGGCGTTGATCGGATCGGGTACGGCGCCGGCGATGAAATTGTCGAGGCCGGCCTGCTGCATTTCGAGCTGCGTATTGGGCGCGGAAAAGACGGTCGCCCCATAGGGTTCGGCAATCTGCGCGGTCGGGATCAGTGCATCCGGGAAGGGAACGCCGGTGATCACCTGGGCGCCGGCGTCGAGGAACTTCTGGCCGAGCGAAACGGAGAGCTGCGGATCGGAGCGGTTGTCCTCGATCATCAGTTCGATCTTCGGGTCGTTCGCGCCTGCCGCCTTGTTCAGCTTGTCGGCCATGCAGCGTGCGCCTTCCGCTTCGCTGTAGGGCGCATAGGTGCCCGTCATGGCGACGGCCAGGCCGATCTTGAGCTCGCCTGCTCCTGCATGGGCTGCCTGCAGCAGCCCGGCCGTCAGCACGGCGGCTCCCAAAGTCAGTTTATCCATTTCGAACCCTCCCTTGTTCTTGTTATGCGGATGCAGGCGCCGTCACGACGGCTGGCCGACATAGACCTCGATGACGCGCGGATCGCGCCAGACCTCCGTGGTGTCGCCCGAGGCGATGACCTGGCCTTGGTCCATGACGCAGAGCCGGTCGCAGAGACGATTGATGAAGCGCAGGTCGTGGTCGATCACGATGATAGCGCAGCCGAAGTCGCGGCGGATGGCTTCGATCGCCTCGGCCAGCGTCTCGGATTCGCTTTCGTTGAGGCCTGCCGCCGGCTCGTCGAGCAGCAGCAGCGAGGGTCCGAGCGCCAGCGCGCGTGCGATCTCCAGCCTTCTCTGGCTGCCGTAGGAAAGCGTCCCGGCCGGCGCGTCGGCTGCCGCATCGAGCTCGTATTGTTCGAGCAGATTGTCGATGTCGATGCGACCGGCGGTCTCGGGGCGCACATCGCGGCAGGTGATATGCGCGACCTCGACGTTCTGGCGGACGGTCAGCTCCTTGAACAGGCGGATGTTCTGGAAAGTGCGGGCGATGCCGGCGCGGGCGCATTCCTCTGGGCCACGTCCCGTCAGATCGCGATCCGCCAGTCTGACGCTGCCGGTGTCGGGCCGCAGCACGCCGGAAATCGCATTGACAAGGGTAGACTTGCCGGCGCCGTTGGGGCCGATCAGGCCCAGGATCTCGCCTCTGTCACAAGACAGCGAGGCCTGGCGCAACGCCTGCACGCCGCCGAATGTCTTGCTGACCGCTTCCACCGACAACATCGGTTTCGCCTCCCGTTCCGGCCGTGGGCTGTTTGCTCCCTTCGGCTGGTATTCAGGATGCTAGACCCGGATCTTTTCCATAACAAGTATTTTTTTCCATTTTGGAAAAAGTAATTGTTTTGGATGATATCCGCCCGGCTGTTCCTCAGCCGGCCCCGACATTCGGGACGTCGTCGCGCGGAACGGTGTTCGACATCAGCATGATCGTCGGCTCGTCACCCAGCGAGACATAGGCGTGCTGCATCTCGCCATCGAACAGGATGCTGTCGCCGGGCTGCAGGATCACCGGGTCGTAATGGATGGTGTGCAACTCAAGGCTGCCGCTCTGCACATGGATGAACTCCTCGCCTGAGTGGCTGCGCCAGCCACCATTCTCGTCGAACGACTTCGCATGCAGCGTGACGCGCCAGAAGATGTTGGTCTTGTCGCGGAAATCGCTGCACAGCACCTCGAAGACCATGGCGTTGCCTTCGTGCAGCACGCCGCTCCCTGCCCGGGTGATCGAGCGCCTGGCCTGCATGCCGGGTTTCGGGCTGAACAGAAAGGATGCCACCGGCACGTGCAGCACGCCCGCGATGGTCAGCGCGACATCGACCGTCAACCGGGCCTTGCCGTTCTCCAGCTTGGACAGCTGCGAGACCGAAAGCCCTGAACGCTCGCTGAGCTCGCGCAGCGTGATGTTCTGCTGCTTGCGTGCATCCCGGATCTTGGATCCCACATTGCCTTGCATCGTCCACGCCCTTGGCTGTCGTGTTTCCATTCAGGCGATTTCAAAGAATTGTTGCATCTGTCGCCCGTCAGACGGGCGCTTTGCTCCAAAATCGATGCAACAATTCTCCGAAATCGCCTGAGACAAGCTGTAGCGAGGGCGCCTGCGGGCGTCCAGCGCCTGGAGCAATTCCAGCAAAAGTGCGTAGCGGTTTTGCGCCCGGAATTGCGTCGACAAAGGAACCGGAGCGTTTCCGCGAAAACGCCTTAGATGGCTACCGCATGGTCCGGCCATAGGATTTTCGCCACCTCGCAAAGACTGTCCTCGAGTATCCGGCTGACTTGCTCGAGCCGTTCGGGCTCGGTGAGCAGGTCGTTTCGGACCTCGAGATAGAAACACGGCAAACCTTTTTGAAGGCCGTGGCGGTTTAGTGTGTAACCAACGGCCTGGCGCCAGTCATAGGGTTCGTTGTCGCCGATCTTCAATCCGGCTGCATGGCCCCTGCCTTGTACCGCCTGCAGAATCGCCGAGACGAAGGGCGAGGGCTCGCGCCAGAGGATGCCGATGTCGACGTTGCGCCGCACACCACCCATGACGGGTGTGAAGGAGTGGATCGAAACGAGGGCCTTTCGTCCCGGCACGCCATTCGAGATCGCCTGTTCCAGCGGCGCCCAGCCGATCTGTCGTCGCAGCTGGCGATCGTTCTCGCTCACGTCGAGATTTCCCGGCACCGGAATGCCGCCGAGATCGGGACGCATGTGATCCCACTCTTCGGCGGGACGATTGTAGTCGAGGAAAAGCCGCGAATAATGTGCGACCACCGCTGGCACCTGCAGGCGCTGCGACAGCCTTCTCGTCAAGGCATCGATGCCGAGGTCGACGGCGAAATGCGTTTCAAGATAAGGCGCCGCAAGGCCGAGGTCGCGCCAAGGTGCCGGCACCTTGTTGCCGGCATGCTCTGAAATCAGCAGATAGGGGCTGGCCGCTTTGGGCAGCAGGCGCTCGACGGCGCCAGCCGCAAGCGCTGCTGTCTCGGCGGGAGTGAGGCGGATCTCAGACGATCTTGGAGCGGACATGATAAGACTTCGCCGCAGTCGATTCGATCAGGCCCGACCGGCCGTTTGTCCGGCCCATACCTGAATTCTTGATGCCACCCCAGGGCAGATAGAGGTCGGCATGGTCGCAGCGGTTGAGGTAGACCGTGCCGGCTTCGACCTTGTCGAGCAGTGCCGTGCCAAGGTCGATGTCCTGCGTCCAGATGCTGGCGCTCAGGCCGTAGTCGCTGTCGTTCATGAGGCTGATCGCCTGTTCGTCGCTGTCGACCGCCTGCACGCAGGCGATCGGCCCGAACAGTTCATCGCGCATGATGGGCATGGAATGATCGACGCCCACGAGCACATCGGGAGCGACATAGGCGGCGCCAAGCGCTGCGGCCTTTTTCGCGGCGGTGTCGGGCATTAGTCGTCTGGCGCCGGCGCGAACAGCCTGCTCGGTCAGGCCGCGGATCGTCTCCGCCGCCGTCGCGCGCACCACCGGGCCGACCATCGGCTTTTCCTCGATCGGGTGACCGATCGTCCATTTCGCCGTTTCGGCCACGAGCGCCTCGACGAAACGATCATGGACCGAGCGGTCGACATAGATGCGCTCGACCGAACAGCAGGACTGGCCGGCATTGGAATAGGTGCCTTCGGCGATCTGCGCCACGGTGGCATCGAGATCGGCGTCGGCGCGGACATAGGTCGGATCCTTGCCGCCGAGCTCAAGGTGGACCTGCGTGAAGGTGCCGGCTGCGGCTGCGTGCACGCGGCGGCCGCCATTGACGGAGCCGATGAAGTTGACCGCGTTGAAGGCGCCTGACGCGATCAGCTTTTCGGCGTCGGCATGGTCGAGATGCAGGCTCTGGAAGACGCCTTCGGGACCGCCCGCTGCCCGGAAGGCTTCTTCCGCCACCTCGGCGATCAGCGGCGTCTGCGGCGAGTGCTTGAAGATCACGACATTACCCGCCGCCAGCGGCGCCGTCACCAGATAGCCCAGCATCGCAGTCGGGTAGTTCCACGCGCAGATCGAAAGATGCACCCCGCCGGGCGTCGGGCGCACATAGCGGCGGATGTTCTCGTCCGAAGGATAGGGCAGGTCCGCCAGCGTCTCTGCGGCGGCTTCGGCCAGCAATTCACCGACCAGCGCCAGGCGCGGCGTCTCGTCGGCCTGCCATAGGGGTCGGCCGATCTGCCAGGCAACCATCTCGGCAAGCTGGTTGGCGCGCGCCTTCATCTCTTCACCGAACCTCAGCAGGATTGCCAGCCGCTCGGCGAGCGGCGTTGCCTGCCAGGGTTTCAGTGCGGCACGGGCCCTGGCCTTCGCTGCGTCGATGGCGGTGCCGTCGGCGTAGTCGCGGTGTGCATAGATGGAGCCGTCGATGGGAGAGGTAACAGGGAACGATCGGATGTCGGTGCGCAGGTTCATGGTGTTGATATCCGCCGGCTAGGAGAAGCAATTCCGGTACGATATCCGGATTTTCCATTTTGGCAAATTTTTTCTATTCCGGCTTGATGGATTGCGCGCGCGCTCCTATTGTCCGCTCCAACGGTGATGCTGAACGGAGGAGGGTATCGATGGTCGAGTTTGATTTCGGTGGCAGGCATGCGGTTGTCGCCGGTGCTGGCGGCGGCATGGGCGAGGCGATCGCGCTTGCGTTGCTGGGAGCCGGCGCTGCGGTGACGGCGATCGACGTCAAGGAACGTCCGGCATCGCTGGCGTCCTTTGGCGACAGGCTCATCTATGCGCAGGGCGACCTCACCGACGAGGCCTTTGTGCAAAAAGCCACCGGTGACGCCGCGAGGGCGCGCGGCGGCGTCGATTATCTCGCCAATGTCGCCGGCGTGCTGTGGTTCGGCCGTGACAAGTCGGTGCTGGAGATGGACCTCGATGTCTGGGACCAGGTCTTCAACATCAACCTGAAATCATTCGCCCATACGGCGCGGGCAGTCGTGCCCTTCATGCGCTCGAGCGGCCGTGGCGGTGCCATGGTGCATTTCTCGACCATCCAGTGGTATCGCGGCGATCCCGCCCCGCAGGACGCCTATCAGGCGTCGAAAGCCGGCGTGTGTGCGCTTTCGAAATCACTCGCCATGCAGCTGGCTGCTGAGCGGATCAGATCCAATGCCATATGCCCGGGCATGGCGCTGACGCCGCTGCAGGCGCGTTGGGACACGGAAGAAAAGCGCCAGGCTGTGGCGAACTACGCGCCGCTCGGCCGCATCGGCACGCCGCAGGACATGGCCAATGCCGCGCTGTTCCTGTTGTCCGACGCCGCCAGCTACATCACCGGCATCGAACTTGCCGTCGATGGCGGCCTGCTGATGCGCATGTAGTCGCATAGCCGCCGGCTTCGGCCGGCGGTGTTTCAGTGGTGGTCGTGCATGCACTTGCCATGATCGGCAAGCACCTCGATCACCCGGCATTCGGCAAGGCGCCCGTGCCGGCATTCTTCCACCATAACTTCCAGTTCCGCCTTCAGCGCCATCAGGCTGGCGATACGCTGTTCCACCTCGATCAGCCTGGCCTTGGCGATGGCGTCGGCCGTCGCACAAGGCTGGGCCGGGTCGTCCTGCAGGGCGAGCAGCGTGCGGATGGCGGAAACCTCGAAGCCGAGCTCGCGGGCATGACGGATGAAGGCGAGCCGGCGCAGTCCCTTCTGGTCATAGAAACGCCGGTTGCCGTCCGTGCGTGGCGGCTCGGGCAGCAGGCCAATCTGCTCATAATAGCGGATGGTGGGCACTTTCACGCCGCTTTCCCTCGCCACATCGCCGATCGTCAAATCAGACTTCATTTTTCCTCTTGCTCCTCTAGTCGCTAGAGGATGTAGCGTCTGCTCGAACATAATCAAGGGAATGATCATGGCACGAGCATCAGAGCAGATGCGCTACCGCGTTGACGGTATGGATTGCGCCTCCTGCGCTTCGAAAATCGACACCGCCGTCCGGCGTCTGAAAGGCGTCGAAGACGTCTCCGTTTCGGTGACGCGCGGCACGATGACGGTCAAGCACGATGGCAGCGCAGAACTGGCGCCGGCGATCGAGAAGCGGGTCACCGGCCTCGGCTACAAGCTCGCGCTGGTGCCGTCGACCGCGCCGGCTGCTGCGACCATTGTCAAGGAAGACGCATGTGGCTGCGGTCACGATCATCATGCTCATGACAAGCACGATCACAGCGATCATGACCACTCGGGTCACGATCATGCCGACCACGACCACGCTGGCCATGACCACGCTGGCCATGACCATGCCGGGCACGATCACAAGGGCCACAACCATTCCGGCCATGATCACGCTCCGCGCGGCGACGACGCTGCACCTGCGGTCGCCAGCGTTGCAGCGCAGCCTGCTTCTGCAGCCCTGCACGGCCATGATCATGGCCCGACCACCGGCCGCTGGTGGCAGTCCAGCAAGGGCAAGCTGACGATCGCCGCAGGACTTGCGCTGGCAGTCGCCTACGGCATCGGCAAACTGGTTCCCGGCTATGACACCTGGATCTTCACCGTCGCCATGCTGGTCGGCCTTGTGCCGATCGCACGTCGTGCCATCGCGGCCGCCCTTGTCGGCACGCCTTTCTCCATCGAGATGCTGATGACCATCGCCGCCATCGGTGCGGTCATCATCGGTGCCACGGAGGAGGCTGCCGCTGTTGTCTTCCTGTTCCTGATCGGCGAATTGCTGGAAGGCGTCGCCGCCGGCAAGGCACGCGCCTCGATCCAGTCGCTTGCCGCCCTGGTCCCGAAGACCGCGCTGCTTGAGCGCGACGGCAAGGTCACCGAAGTGCCCGCCGAAGGCCTGGCCGTGGGCTCCATCATCATGGTGCGGCCCGGCGACCGTATTCCCGCTGATGGCACCGTTGTCTCCGGTGAAAGCGCGGTCGATGAGGCGCCGGTCACTGGTGAAAGCGTACCGGTGCGCAAGGAACCAGGTGCGAGCGTCTTTGCCGGCACCGTCAACAGCGATGCGGTGCTGCGCGTTCGCGTGACGGCGGCTGCCGCTGACAACACCATTGCCCGTGTCGTCCGTCTCGTCGAGGAGGCGCAGGAATCGAAAGCGCCGACCGAGCGGTTCATCGACCGTTTCTCGAAATATTACACGCCTGGCGTCGTCATCTTCGGAGCCCTGGTAGCGGTCGTCCCGCCGCTGCTCATGGGCGGTGCGTGGGACGAATGGATCTACAAGGGCCTTGCCATCCTGCTGATCGGCTGCCCATGCGCGCTGGTCATCTCCACACCGGCGGCGATCGCCGCCTCCCTCTCGTCGGGGGCGCGGCGCGGTCTGCTCATGAAGGGTGGCGCGGTGCTGGAGAATCTCGGCGCGATGACGGCCGTCGCTTTCGACAAGACCGGCACCCTGACCGAGGGCAAGCCGAAGGTGACCGATGTCGACAGTTTCGGATTGCCCGCGAACGAAGTGCTGAGGCTGGCGGCAGGGCTGGAGACCGGCTCATCCCACCCGCTTGCCAAGGCCATACTCGCGCGCGCCGAGGCAGACGGCATCGTGGTTCCGGAGGCTTCCGGCGCCAGGGCACTCGGCGGCAAGGGTGTTGCGGGTGTCATCGACGGGATCGAGGTTTTCCTGGCTTCGCCGAAAGCCGCAGCCGAGCGCGTCCCGCTCAGCGCCGAACAGTCCGCCCGTATCACCGCACTCAATGACGAAGGCAAGACCGTGTCGGTTCTGCTCGCCGGCGGCCAGTTGGCCGGCGCACTGGCGATGCGCGACGAGCCGCGTCCCGATGCTGTTGCCGGCCTGAAGGCGCTGTCCGTCCGCGGCATCAAGACGGTGATGTTGACCGGCGACAACACCCGTACCGCCACCGCGATCGGCAAGCAGCTCGGCATCGAGGTGCGTTCGGAGTTGCTGCCCGAGGACAAGCAGCGCATCGTCGGCGAGCTGAAGGCGCAAGGCTTCACCGTCGCCAAGGTGGGTGATGGCATCAACGACGCGCCGGCACTGGCCGCCGCCGATGTTGGCATCGCCATGGGTGGCGGCACCGATGTCGCGCTCGAGACCGCGGATGCGGCGGTGCTGCACGGACGCGTCGGCGACATCGCCGGAATGATCGAGCTGTCCAGGCGCACGATGGCCAACATCAAGCAGAACCTTGTCATCGCCATCGGGCTGAAGGCGGTGTTCCTGGTCACCACGGTGCTTGGCATTACCGGCCTGTGGCCGGCGATCCTCGCGGACACCGGCGCCACCGTCCTGGTCACTCTGAATGCGCTGCGCCTGCTCGGCGCGGCGAAGCAGGTCACGGCCTGATCGCCAGGATGAAGGCGCCATGGCAGCGCCTTCATCCATTCACAGAAGCTAGGCCGCCCTCAGCAGGTAGGCATCGTGTCTCCGCAGGAAGGCATGCAGGCGTTCGGGATAATCCGCACCTACGGCCTGCCGCACGCTTGGGCGTTCTGCCAGCGCCTTTCGCCACACGCGGATGCGCGGCGTTTTGGCGAAAACGTCGGTTTCAGCAATCGTGTCGAACAGGTCGAAGTAGCGAAACACCGGCGCAAATACCGCGTCGACAAGGCTGAAATCCCTGCCGGCAAAATAGGGTCCATCGCCGAGCACCGCTTCCAGCCGCTCTAACTTGTCCGCGATGGCCGCGCGTTTCTGGTCATAGATCGTTGCATCCTGCGTCGTCTCCAGCCCCCAGATGTCGGAGAGGATGGTCGAGCCGTATTCCATCCAGGCGCGATGCTGGGCGCGCAGCAACGGATCGGCCGGATGGAGCTTGGGGCCGGCTCTTGTCTCTTCGATGAATTCGCAGATCACCGAGCTTTCGAAGAGTACGGCCTGTGGCCGGTCGGCTTGCCGCACGATCAGCAGCGGCACCTTGCCGAGCGGCGACACGGCGAGGAACCAGTCCGGTTTGTCGGCAAGGTCGATCAGCACCTTTTCGAAGGGAACGCCCTTTTCGGCGAGCGCGATCGCCGCGCGTTGCACGTAAGGGCACAGATGATGGCTGACGAGGGTGAGCGTCTGCATGAGAGTCTCCTCAGGCCGCGATCTTCATGCCTTCGGCCTGCATCGCCTCGCGCACCTTCGGGCGCGCTCCGACACGGTCCATGAAAGCGCGCAGCTTCGGGAATGTCGTGAGATCGACCTTGGTAAAGGCAGACCAGCCGACGATGGTGAAGAGATAGGCGTCGGCAGCACTGAAGCGGTCGCCAGCCAGATAGGGGCCTGATTTCGCCAGGTGGTTTTCGACGAACGCCAATCGCCTGGCGAGCATGTTGCGCGCGGCATCCTGCGCCTGCGATCCATATTCGGAATGGAACAGCCATGGGCTGTACATCTTGTGCAGCTCGCTGGCGATGAAGTTGAGCCAGCTTTGTTGCCGGTAGCGCTCAGCCGACCCTGCCGGCTGCATCAGCTGCGATCCCGGGTTGAGATCGGCCAGATACTGCACGATGGCAGCGCCTTCGGTCAGCACCGAGCCATCATCGAGCTCAAGCGCGGGTACATAGCCGTTCGGGTTGACTGTGGTGAAGTCCACTCCGGTTTCCGTCGGATGCGGCGTTTTAGCGAGGTTGACCTTTTCGAGGTCGAGTTCGATGCCTGCTTCCAGCGCGACGATGTGCGGCGAGAGCGAGCAGGTGCCGGTGGCGTAGTAGAGTTTCATGGCAGATCCTTCCGGAGATTGATGTCGCCGCCGGTGGCGACAGCTTCTGCCCATAAGGATAGTATTGGCATCCGTGCATTGCTCATTGAGATTTTGCCCACTGTGCTTGCATGACTGCAAGCACAGAATATGCTACCCATACCCCATGGATGACTGGAACGAATTGCGGCTGGTTCTTGCGGTTCAGCGCGAAGGAAACCTGACCGGTGCGGCCAAGGCGCTCAACGTCGATCACTCGACAGCCTTTCGTAGGCTCAATGTCCTGGAAGCTCGTCTTGGTGTGCGCCTGTTCGAACGCCTGCCCGGCGGTCTTTATCAGGCCACTGCCACCGGCGAGCGCATGGCAGCGGCTGCCGAACGCGTCGAGGACGAGACGCTGGCGCTCGACCGCGACATAGCCGGGTCCGACCATCGGCTGTCGGGCCGATTACGGGTGACGTCCTCGGAAACGCTGGCATACAGCCGGCTGCCGAACCATCTGGCTGCGTTTCGCCGGACGAATCCCGGCATCGTGGTCGAGTTGCTGATCGACAACCGCGTGCTCAGCCTGTCACGGCGCGAAGCCGACATCGCTTTGCGCCCGGTGCGCCCCAAGGAAGGCGACCTGTGGGGGCGCAAGCTCTGTGCAGCGGCCTGGACCTTCTTTGCGGCGCCCGCCCACCTGGAGGCTCTCGATGGTCCGGTCGGGGACATCGGCGACCGGCAGGATCTGATTGGCTGGGAGGAGGGGGCTGCCGGTATCCAGGCAGCGGAATGGCTGGGCCGGGCAGCACCGGACAGCGCCTTCGTCTATCGCACCAACAGCCTGGTCAATCAGTTTGTCGCAGCAAAGGCAGGCATCGGGCTGGCGCTGCTGCCTTGCTACCTCGGCGACGGCGATCCTGGCCTCGTGCGGGTGCGGCCGGAACCCTTGCCCGATCTGGAAGGGGAATTCTGGATCGTCACGCATGCCGACCTGAAACGGACCGCACGGGTGCGCGCTTTCTTCGAACAGGTCGGCGACGGGCTGGCCCGCGAGCGCGACCTGTTCGAAGGAAGGATGCCCAGAACAAGCAATTAGAGCGGAAGCCATGACGGCTTCCGCTCCAATTCTCTGTTTTGCGCAATGCCGGACGGAAAACCGCTACGCACTTTTCCTGGAATTGCTCTAGACGATTTCGAGATAGGCGCTGAACTCGTAGTCCGTTACCTGCTCGGCAAAGCCGGCGATCTCCTGCCGCTTGCAGGCGACCATCATCTGCCGAAGCACGGGCGCGAAGATCTCGGCGGCGATTGGACCACTCTCGAATGCGTCCACCGCCTGACCCCATTCGGCGGGGATCTTGCGCTGCTTCTTGGCCGAATAGGCTCGTCCCGTCTGCGGTGCCGTCGGCTTCCAGTTGTTTTTGATGCCGACCAGAGCCGCACCGAGGATCGCCGTCAGCACCAGATAGGGATTGGAATCGGCCCCGGCGACACGGTGTTCGATACGCCGTGCCTTTGGATTGCCGCCCGGAATGCGGATTGCCGCCGTCCGGTTTTCGTAACCCCAGGAGATCGAGGTCGGCGCATGCGTGTCGGGCCGCAGGCGACGGTACGAGTTGTAGTGCGGCGCAAACATCAGCGTCGTTTCCGCCATGCCGCGCAGCAGGCCGGCGACTGCGCTCTTCAGCACTGGCGAGCCTTCGGCGGTGCCGTCGTCGAAGACGTTCTCGCCTTTCTCGTTGAGCAGGCTGAAATGCACATGCATGCCGTTGCCCGAACGCGTGCCATAAGGCTTGGCCATGAAAGTCGCGGCCAGTCCATGCTTGCGCGCGACGCCCTTGACGATGCGCTTGAAGAAAACGCTGTCATCCGCCGCCTTGAGCGGATCGTCGGTATGCAGCAGATTGATCTCGAACTGACCGATGCCGTTTTCGGCAATCGCAGCGTCGGCCGGCACGTCCTGCCTGGCGCATTCCTTGTAGACGTCCGAGAAGAACTCGCCGAAATCGTCCAGCTCATCGATGGAGAGGATGGCGTCTGAATCGAGCCGCTTGCCCGTATAGGGCGAGATCGGTGGCACCGCGCCGTCCGGCTCGGGGTCGATCAGGTAGAATTCCATTTCCGTCGCCACGACCGGCCACAGGCCCAGTTCGCGATATTGTGCGACGATCGCTGCCAGCGCCTGCCGTGGATCGGCCAGGAACGGGCGGCCATCCTCCAGCGACAATTGCAACGGGATGAGCGCGCTTGGCCGTGAGGTCCAGCTGACCGGCAGCGGTCCGCGTCCTGTCGCCTCGCAGATACCGTCGCCGTCACCCGTGGCGAAGACCTGCGTGCTGCCGATGATGTCCTCGCCCCATACGTCGACGCCGACGATGGAAAGTGGCATGCGGATGCCGCCGCCGAGAACCTTGGATGCCTGTTCGACCGGGATGCGCTTGCCGCGCATGATGCCGTTCAGGTCGCAGACCACCGCCTGAACGCTTTCGATCGGGCCGTTTTTGTCAATCCATGCCTTTAACTGTTCTGATTCGCTCAATTTGAGCACCTATACCTTTCTTGTTGAGAGAGCCGCATTGCCCGGCGAAGCTGGCATTGTGCCCAGCGCGGGTCAAGCTGACCCGAAGTTGTGGATCAGCAGGTGGCGATTCCTGTCGACAAGCAGCGCTCGTGCGGCTAGGCGATGGCAAACACGTTGCGGGAGCTGCCATGACCGGAAAAACCCTTATTGCGCCTTCGGTGCTGTCGTCGGATTTCTCCAGGCTCGGCGATGAGGTCGAAGCCATTGTCGAGGCCGGCGCCGACTGGATCCACCTCGACGTCATGGATGGGCATTTCGTGCCCAACATCACGTTCGGTGCGCCTGTCATCAAGGCGATCCGCAATCGCACCAAGGCCTATTTCGACTGCCATCTGATGATCGCGCCGGTCGATCCCTATCTGGCAGCTTTCGCAGAGGCAGGCTGCGACGGCATCACCGTGCATGCCGAAGCCGGTCCGCATCTCGACCGGTCGCTGCAGACCATCCGCAATCTCGGCAAGAGGGCGGGTGTCGCGCTCAATCCCGGTACGCCGGAAAGCGTCATCGAATATGTGCTCGATCGCCTGGACCTCGTCCTTCTGATGACGGTCAATCCGGGCTTCGGCGGGCAGGCCTTCATCCCGGCGGTGGTCGAGAAGGTGAAGCGGGTCAAGGCACTGATCGGCGACCGGCCGATCGACATCGAGATCGACGGCGGCGTTTCGCCGGAGACAGCGTCGCTGGTCGCTGCCGCCGGCGCCAATGTGCTGGTTGCCGGCGCTGCCGTGTTCAAGGGCGGCACGATCGAAGCCTATCGCAGCAACATCGCGGCGATCCGGACAGCCGCGGACAAGGCGGCGCTCTGAACTGCGTTGCGCTGTAGGGGTGCGTCCTTCGAGGCTCGCCCGCCACTACTTTTCGCTATAATTCCAACGCTTTGCGGGCTCGCACCTCAGGATGAGGGTCGTTGTGCTATACGGACGAGAATTCTGAAACGTCTCAGAAGTTGGCCGTCGTTGTACGACGGCCCTCATCCTGAGGTGCGAGCTCGCAAGGCGTTGGATAGATTGTAAAAAACCAGGCGGGCGAGCCTCGAAGGACGCACCGCCAGACAAAGGCGATGCGGCGCGGTAGCCATCACCGCCGCGCTATCAGCCGAAGACCCGCTCGCCGCCGATCCAGGTGCCCTTCATGGCCAGATCGTCGCTCAAGGCGACGATATCGGCTGCTGTGCCCTTGGCGAAACGGCCGAGCCGATGCGATTGGCCAACAGCTTCAGCGGCGTAGAATGATGCCATGCGCAGGGCTTCGGCCAGATCGATGCCGACCACCTGGTGCATGAAACGAACGGCCGAGATCATGTCGAGGTCAGCGCCGGCCAGTGTGCCGTCGCCCAGACGCAGGCTGCCGTCCTTGCGGTAGATGGTGCGGCCGTTGAGCGTGAATTCGGTCATATTGGTGCCGATCGTCGCCATGGCGTCGGTGACCAGGAAGATGCGCGCCGGACCCTGCTTCGACTTCAGCGCGATCTCGATGGTTGCCGGATGCACATGAATGCCGTCGGCAATGAGGCCGGCGAAAATGGTGCCGCTGTCGATCGCCGCACCGGCCAGGCCGGGTTCGCGGTTGCCGATCTGGCTCATCGCATTGAACAGATGCGTCGCCATGGACGCCCCCGCCGCGGCATAGGCGGTTGCGGTTGCGTAGTCCGTGTCGGAATGACCGAGGCTGACGACGATGCCGGCCTTTGCCAGTGCTTCGACCTGGGCGGCAGCCACCGATTCCGGAGCGACCGTGGTCTGCAGGACCGGCAGCTTCACCCTGGCTGCGATCAACGCCTCCTGGTCGGCTTCGTTCATCGGCCTGATCAGCTTGGGGTCGTGCGCGCCCTTGCGTGCAAGCGACAGATGCGGGCCTTCCAGATGCAGGCCGAGGAAGCCCGGCAGCTTGCGCTGTGCAGCTTCGGCGCCGGCCGCGATTGCCGCGGCAGTGATCTCCGGCGTGTCGGTTATCAGTGTGGGCAGCAGTGCTGTGGTGCCGAACGGCACATGCGCCCGGCAGATCGTTTCGATGGAAGCAAGGTCGGGATGATCGTTCAGCATCACGCCGCCGCCGCCATTGACCTGCAGGTCGATGAAGCCGGGCGCCAGGATGCCACCGCCGAGGTCGATGACTTCGGCCGCTGGCGGAATGGCGCTGCGACCGGCAATCGCTTCGACCAGCCCGTCGGCGACGACCAGGGCGGCATCGTCATGCCAGTCGGTGCCGTCGAAGATACGCGCGCCGGTGAGTGCGAGGTGCTTGCTCATACGGTCTCCGTCACCTTGCGCAGATTTGGCGGAGTGTCGGGATCGAGACCGCGATGACGGGCGAAGGACTCCACGAAAGCGTAGAACGATACGATCAGCGTCAGCGGATCGGTCAGTGGATGCCCGGTGGCGACGTGTGGCAATGTCGTTGCGCTCCTGGCCAGCGTCGAAGTGATGAAGGTGGCGGCACCCTTGGCGGCAAGGGTATCTGCGGCGGCGGCGAGCGACGGCTCCGAGGCATCGCGGGCGGCAAGTGCCAGCACCGGGAACTTCGGGCCGACCAGTGCCATCGGGCCGTGCATGACTTCCGCGCCGCTGTAGGCCTCTGCGTGCACCGCGCAGGTTTCCTTGAACTTCAGCGCTGCTTCCGAGGCGATCGCGAAGGACGGGCCGCGGCCCAGGATGAAGAACGAGTTGTGTCCGTCGAGCGCAGCGGTGAGCGGGCTCCAGTCGCAGGCGACAGCCTTGCTGAAATGCTCGGGCAGCTGCTTCAGGGCGGCGATCAGCGCTTCGTCGCCGGTGGCGTGCGCCATCAGCGCCAGGCCGGCGACGGCGGAATTGACGTAGGTCTTGGTGGCGGCGACGCTGAGTTCCGGTCCGGCCAGGATGTCGACGGCATAGTCCGCGGCGCGTGCCAGCGGCGAATCGGCGGTGTTGGTGAGCGCGATGGTCAGCGCGCCGCCCGCCCGCGCGCTTTCGGCCATGGCGACGATGTCCGGGCTTTTCCCCGACTGCGAGATGGCCAGGCAGGCCGAACCGTTCAGCCGCAATTTCGCGCCGTAGATCGAGGCGACCGAAGGTCCGACCGAAGCGACGGCAAGTCCGGCGGTCAGTTCCACGGCGTATTTCATGAAGGTGGCGGCATGGTCGGAAGAGCCGCGTGCCACTGTGATGATGAAGTTGGGGTCGCGTTCGCGGATGCCGCGTCCGGCCTCAGCCAGAACCTTGCCGGACCCGTCGAGAAGACGGGCGGTTGCCTCGGGGATCTCCTGGACCTCGCGGAGCATATGGGATTTTGTTGTTGTCATTGCCGCACTCCGTTGTCGTCGCTGTTCACGCCAAGCCTCAGCTCGGCGACAAAATCATAGGCATCGCCGCGATAGACCGAGCGTGTGAACTCGATCACCTTGCCGCTGGCGAGATAGGAGATGCGCTCGATGCGCAGGCTGGCCGAGCCAGTTGGCGCATCGAGCAGCCTGGCATCCGCCTCGTTTAGATTGACGGCGGAGATGCGCTGGACGGCGCGCACCGGCCGATTGCCGGTTGCCTCCAGTGCCGCATAGAGCGAAGAGCCGACAACACTTGGATCGGGCAGCGCATTGACCGAAAGCGAAGCGCGCTCGATCGCCAGAGGCGTATCATTGGCGATGCGCAGACGGGCCACCCGGGCCACCATTTCGCTGGCGGCCAGGCCCAGAACCATCATTTCTTCCGGTGACGGGGCATAAAGTCCGCGATCAAGCCAGGTCGAGCGCACAGCCTTGCCACGCCGGGCCATATCCTCGGTGAAGGAGGTGAGCCGCGACAGCGATTGTTCAACGCGTTCCATGCGGGGTGCCACGAACGTGCCGGAGCCATGGCGCTGCACCAGGACGCCGCCCTTGACCAGATCCTGCACCGCCTTGCGCACCGTGACGCGCGAGATGTCGGCCATCGAGGCGATGTCGCGCTCCGAAGGCAACGCGTCGCCGGGGCCGATCAGGCCACGGTTGACCGCATCCTCGATGCTGCGGCGAAGCTGAAGATAGAGCGGCGCACCGCTTTGCGAGGCTTGTTTGAGCGAGGCAAAGATGACGTCCGCCGCTTCGCTCATCGGGCCGCCTCCGCCGTGCCGGCGAATTTTCGCACCGCCATCCGCACGGAGCCGCCCAGGGCATCATCGAGCGGCGTTTTCAGCAGCGCCCGAAAACCCTCGGAGAGGCGCGGCGCATAGAGCGGGGCGAGGCCACCGAGCAGGCACAGCGGATCGCCAGCCTGCAGGTTGAGCACGCCGAGCGAGGCTTCCACATCCGCAACCGACTTGTCGACGATCCACGTCGCAACGACATCGCCGTTCGCAGCATTTTCGAACACCTTAGGCGCAAATCCACCGAAATCGCCGGGCTTGGCGTGGGTGGTGAATTCGACCAGGTCCTGCGGATTGTCGCGAAAGATGCCCATCATTTCACGGGTCAGCGGCGAGGCTTCGCGGATGCCGTCATAGGCAAGCAGGGTCTGTTCCAGAAGATCGCGCCCGATGCGCGCGCCGCTGCCCTGGTCACCGACCTGGAAGCCCCAGGCGCCGACCGAACGCGACTTGCCCTGCTTGCGCACCATATAGGCCGTGCCGGTACCGAGAATGGCGATGGCGCCGTCACCGGAGCCAACCGCGCCTTCGAGCGCGATCTCGAAATCGGTTTCCACGCTGGAGCGGCTGAACGGCAGGATGGCTTCGAGCTGCTGTTTGTAGGTGCCGACATTGGCGCCGGCGAGCCCCAAGATGGCCGGCGTCTGCGTGATCAGTTCGGGGTCTTCGCCTGCTGCGAGAAATGCCTGCCTGGCAGCATCCACGATATGTGTGCGGGCGCCCGTCAGGTCACTGCGGATGTTGGCCGCGCCCGATTTCGCGCGACCGAGGATCTCGCCGCCCGCTGTTGCGAGCGCTGCCCTGCAGCTGGTGCCGCCGCCGTCAATGCCGAGCACGAAATTCACGCTGAAATCTCCTCTTGCTGGATAATACCAATAAAATACCAATAGCCAAGGATAAAATTATGGTTCGATTCAATAATCGCCATTTGTCTGAAATTATTGGAAATTTTATCTGGGCCGAGATCAGGTCATTACGAAATTACTAATGCCAGTGGACAAGTGGTATTTTTTTGGTATTGTCAAAGAAGGTGGAGGAAACGGAATGGCGCAGAAGCGCACTGAAGCGCAGCATCGAGATGCCGAGGGGCTGGATATCCAGGCACCCGAGGCCGTATTGAAGTCGTTGGCCGAGGCCCAGATCGAGGCCGCCAGCGCCGTGCGCGAAGCCATTCCTGCCATTGCCGCCGCGTCCGCACTGATCTCCCAGCGCCTCAAGTCCGGCGGACGGCTTGTCTATGCCGCTGCAGGCAGCTCTGGCCTGATGGCAGTGGCCGACGCGCTAGAGCTTCCCGGTACATTTGGTATCAAGCGCGATCGCATTGTCATCCTCATCGCTGGAGGTGATGAGGCTTTCCACAATCTGGCGGGTGGTCCGGAAGATGACGAGGAAGAGGCCGCCGCCGGGATCGCCGGGGCCGGCGTCGCCTCGGCGGATTGCGTCATTGCTCTTTCGGCCAGCGGCTCAACCCCTTATGCGGTGCGCGCCTTGCTCGACGCGCGTCAGCGTGGCGCAGCGACGATCGCGATCGCCAACAACGGAGACACGCCGCTGCTCAACGCCGCCGACGTGGCCATTCTGCTCAAGACTCCGCCGGAAGTCATCGCCGGCTCGACCCGCATGGGTGCGGGCACCGCCCAGAAGATCGCGCTCAACATGATGTCGACCCTGGCAGCCGTCCATCTTGGACACGTCCATGACGGCTACATGGTCAATCTCTTTGCCGACAATGCCAAGCTGCGTGACCGCGCGGCGCGCATCGTCGCTGCCATCACCGGGCTTGATCGCGATGTCGCCGACCGATCGCTCGAGCGGAGCGGTGGTGCGGTGAAGACGGCCATTCTGCTCGCTGCCGGTGCTGAAAGCGTCGATGCGGCCGAGGGAATATTGGAGAAGACCGGCCAGAAGCTGCGGCCGGCCCTTTCCGCCATCAGAGGAGAGCAGGGGGCGTAAAGCCTCCATCTCGTCAAAACCGAACCTGAAAAAGGTCAACAGGGAGACTGAGCATGAAGACGAAACTTCTTACGGCACTACTTTTAGGCACCAGCGTACTCGGCTTTGCCGGCGTTGCGTCCGCCGCTGATGCCACGCTCAACATCGAGAGCTGGCGCGGTGATGACCTCGCCATCTGGAAGGACAAGCTGATCCCGGCCTTCGAAGCGAAGAACCCCGGCATCAAGGTGGTGTTCGCGCCTTCGGCTCCGACCGAATATGATGCGGCACTCGGTGCCAAGCTCGCCGCCGGCTCGGCTGGCGACCTGATCACCTGCCGTCCGTTCGACAAGTCGCTCGAACTCTACAAGAAGGGCGATCTCGCCGATCTGACCAAGCTGTCCGGCATGGAGAATTTCTCCAACGTCGCCAAGTCGGCCTGGACCACGGACGATGGCTCGGCCACCTTCTGCGTGCCGATGGCTTCGGTCATCCACGGCTTCATCTACAACAAGGACGCTTTCGAAAAGCTCGGCCTCAAGGTTCCGCAGACCCGCGACGAGTTCTTCGCAGCCCTCGACAAGATCAAGGCAGACGGCACCTACATCCCGATGGCCATGGGCACCAAGGACCTCTGGGAAGCCGCGACCATGGGTTACCAGAACATCGGCCCGAACTACTGGAAGGGCGAAGAAGGCCGCCTGGCCCTGATCAAGGGCGAGCAGAAGCTGACCGACAAGGACTGGGTCGAGCCCTATGCCGAACTGGCCAAGTGGAAGCCTTATCTCGGCGACGGTTTCGAAGCGCAGACCTATCCGGACAGCCAGAACCTGTTCACGCTCGGCCGTGCCGCCATCTATCCGGCCGGCTCGTGGGAAATCGGCCTGTTCAACACCCAGGCCCAGTTCAAGATGGGCGCCTTCCCGCCGCCGGTCGGCAAGGCCGGCGACACCTGCTACATCTCCGACCACACCGACATCGGTATCGGCCTGAATGCCAAGAGCAAGAACGCCGACGCGGCCAAGACCTTCCTGACCTGGGTTGCTTCACCGGAATTCGCCACCATCTACGCCAACGCGCTGCCGGGTTTCTTCAGCCTGAACTCCGCTCCGGTGAAGATGGAAGACCCGCTGGCGCAGGAATTCGTCTCCTGGCGCGAGAAGTGCAAGCCGTCGATCCGCTCGACCTATCAGGTCCTGTCGCGTGGCACTCCGAACCTGGAAAACGAGACCTGGGTTGAATCGGCCAACGTCATCAACGGCACCGACACCCCGGAAGTCGCGGCCGAGAAGCTGCAGAAGGGCCTCGACAGCTGGTACAAGCCGGCGAAGTAAGACTGCGAAAAATGACCGGGCCGCGGTTAGCCGTGGCCCGGCCTGTCCCTGACTAATTTCCGATTGTCGGCGCGGTTCCTCGCCCTTACGCTCGTCCTTTGAAGACTGGAGAAGGGGCGCCGGCTTCACGTTTCACCGCTTCCTTGAGGTCGAAGGAAGATACGGTGGGCACCGAGGGGCGGCATTCCGACAATTTGACGGTGACATCGGAGCAATTCCAGCAAGGTGCGCAGCAGTTTTTGCGCCCGGAATTGCGTTGAACAGAGAGTTGGAGCGTTTCCGTGAAAACGAGGACGCTCTGGAGGCGGCAAGGACCGAGCTCATGGCTGCAGCATCGAAAAAACCGTTCCGTTGGCACATCGGCGTCTTCCTGGCGCCGGCGGTGCTCGTCTATACGGCGATCATGATCCTGCCGTTGTTCGGCACGCTGCAGCTCTCGCTGTTCCGTTCGGTCGAGCAGGTGCAGACCTTTGTCGGCTTCGACAATTTCCGCACCTTGTTCACCGACCCGTCCTGGTCGTTCAACTTCTGGAATGCACTGAAGAACAATGTCTGGTTCTTCATCATCCACATGGTGGTGCAGAACCCGATCGGCGTCATGCTGGCAGCGCTGCTGTCCAGCCCGAAACTGCGCTTCACCGCCTTCTACCGCACCGCAATCTTCATCCCGACCATCCTGTCCTTCGTCATCGTCGGCTTCGCCTGGAAACTGATCCTGTCGCCGATCTGGGGTGTCGCTCCCGATCTCATGGGGATGGTCGGCCTCAAGAGCCTGTTCACGCCATGGCTCGGCAAGGAGCAGTATGCGCTGACCACGCTCAGCCTGATCTCGGTCTGGCAGTTCGTCGGCATTCCGATGATGCTGATCTATGCGGCGCTGCTGTCCATCCCGGACGAGGTGATCGAGGCTGCCGAATGCGACGGCATCACCGGCTGGTCGCAGTTCTGGAAGATCAAGCTGCCGTTGATCCTGCCCGCCATCGGCATCATCTCGATCCTGACCTTTGTCGGCAATTTCAATGCCTTCGACCTGATCTACACGGCTCAGGGCGCGCTGGCCGGACCGAATTATTCGACCGATATTCTGGGCACGTTCCTCTATCGCGCCTTCTTTGGCTTCCAGCTGCAGGTGGGCGACCCGCACATGGGTGCAACCATCGCCACCATGATGTTCCTGATCATCCTGATCGGCGTCTGCTTCTATCTTTTCCTCGTGCAGCGGCGCCTGCGCCGCTACCAGTTCTGAGGTGTCACGATGAGCAAGGCCACCGCCTCCCTGCCGCGGACCATAGGCGCACACGCGATCCTTCTGACCTACACGGTCATCGCGCTGTTCCCGGTCTTCGTCGTCGTCATCAACTCGTTCAAGTCGCGCCAGGCGATCTTCCAGCAGCCGCTGACGCCGCCGACGCCCAAGACCTTCGACTTGATCGGCTATACCACCGTGTTCGGTCAGGGCGATTTCTTCCTCTATTTCCAGAACAGCCTGATCGTCACCGTCGTCTCGCTGTTCTTCGTGCTGCTGTTCGGCGCCATGGCGGCCTTCGCGCTGTCTGAGTATCGCTTCCGCGGCAACACGTTGATGGGCCTCTATCTGGCGCTCGGCATCATGATCCCGATCCGCCTCGGTACGGTTGCCATCCTGCAGCTGATGGTGGCCTCAGGGCTGGTCAACACGCTGACCGCACTCATCCTTGTCTACACAGCGCAGGGCCTGCCGCTCGCCATCTTCATCCTGTCGGAATTCATGAAGGGCGTATCAGACGACCTCAAGAATGCCGGCCGCATCGACGGGCTTTCCGAATACACGATCTTCTTCCGTCTGGTGTTGCCGCTGGTGCGGCCAGCCATGGCCACTGTCGCTGTCTTCACCATGATCCCTATCTGGAACGACCTGTGGTTCCCGCTGATCCTGGCGCCTTCGGAAGCGACCAAGACAGTTACGCTCGGCGCGCAGATTTTCCTCGGTCAATTCGTCACCAACTGGAACGCCATTCTGGCGGCGCTTTCGCTGGCGATCCTGCCGGTGCTGATCCTCTACCTGATCTTCTCGCGGCAGCTCATCCGCGGCATCACCTCGGGAGCCGTCAAGTAAGACGTCGTTTCAAAGCAAGAACCAAGAAAAGCAAGACAGGGACAACACATTGACTTCGACGAAACCCATACGCGTGGTCGTTGCCGGTTTGGGCAATATGGGCCGCAGCCATGCTCTGGCCTACTACAACAACCCGGGCTTCGAGATCGCGGCGCTCGTCAATCGCTCCGACGTACCGCTGCCGGGTGGTCTGGCCGGCCACGAGATCCGTCGCTCTTTCGAAGACGCACTGCACGACGAGAAGCCGGAACTGGCCTGCATCGCGACCTATTCGGACAGCCATGCCGATTATGCGGTGAAGGCCTTCGAGGCCGGCTGCCACGTCTTTGTCGAAAAGCCGCTGGCCACGACGGTTGCCGACGCGCAGCGCGTCGTCGATGCGGCCAAGGCCAATGGCAAGAAGGTGGTGATCGGCTACATCCTGCGCCATCACCCATCCTGGATGCGGTTGATTGCCGAGGGCCGTAAGCTCGGCGGTCCCTATGTCTTCCGCATGAACCTCAACCAGCAATCGTCGGGTCACACCTGGCAGACGCACAAGCAGCTCATGCAGACGACGTCGCCGATCGTCGACTGTGGTGTTCATTATCTCGACGTCATGCTGCAGATCACCGATTCCGCGCCTGTCGAGGTGCGCGGCATGGGCGTGCGCCTGTCGAACGAGGTCGCACCCACCATGTACAATTACGGCCACCTGCAGGTGCTGTTCGAAGACGGTTCCGTCGGCTGGTACGAAGCCGGCTGGGGTCCGATGATTTCCGAGACAGCGTTTTTCGTGAAGGACGTGATGTCGCCCAACGGCTGCGTCTCCATCGTCATGGCCGAGGGCGTCAAGTCCGACGACATCGACACCCACACCAAGACCTCGACCATCCGGCTGCACCAGGCCGCGACCGGTCCGGACGGCAAGTTCCTGAAACCGGACGAGCTGCTTTCCATGGAAGGTGAGCCGGGTCATCAGGAACTCTGCGACCTCGAACAGGCCTTCGTGCTGAAAGCCATTCGCGAGGATATCGACCTCACCCGTCATATGGACGATGCCGTGCGATCGCTTGCCGTCTGCCTGGCGGCCGACGAAAGCGTACGTACCGGCAAGCCCGTCAAACTCTAGCAATCGAGCGAGGAACAGCCATGGGCTCTCTGAAGATCGAGAATGTCAAGAAATCCTTCGGTCCGGTGGACGTGCTGAAGGGCATCGACCTCGACGTCAAGGATGGCGAATTCGTCGTTTTCGTAGGCCCGTCGGGCTGCGGCAAGTCGACCCTCCTGCGCGTCATCGCCGGCCTGGAGGACGCGACCTCCGGCCGCGTGCTTATCGACAGCCAGGAAGTCACCTCGACGCCGCCGGCGAAGCGCGGCATCGCCATGGTGTTCCAGACCTACGCGCTCTATCCGCATCTCTCCGTGCGCGACAACATGGCGCTCGGCCTGAAGCAGGCCGGTGAGCCGGCGGCCGAGATCGAAAAGCGCATCACCGCTGCGTCGACCATGCTGTCGCTGGAGCCTTATCTCAAGCGCCGCCCGGCGGAACTGTCGGGCGGCCAGCGCCAGCGTGTCGCCATCGGCCGTGCCGTGGTGCGCGAGCCGAAGCTGTTCCTGTTCGACGAGCCGCTGTCGAACCTCGACGCCGCGCTGCGCGTCAACACACGCCTGGAGATCGCGCAGCTCCACCGCCGCCTCAAGGCAACGATGATCTACGTCACCCACGATCAGGTCGAGGCGATGACGCTGGCCGACAAGATCGTGGTGCTGAATGCAGGCCGCATCGAGCAGATCGGCGCGCCGATGGAACTTTATCATGCGCCGGCCAACGAATTCGTTGCCGGCTTCATCGGCTCGCCGAAGATGAACTTCATCGATGGTGCCAGGCTGGGCGAGAGCGTCAAGACGATCGGCGTACGCCCCGAGCATCTGACGGTCGACAAGAATGCGGGCACCTGGAAAGGTACGGTGGTGCACACCGAACATCTCGGCGCCGACACCAACGTCTATCTCGACTGCGAAAAGGCCGGCCTGATCACCGTGCGCATCTTCGGCGTCTACGATGCCGAACCGGGGTCGACACTTTACGCGACGCCGGATGCCGGCAAGACCTACCGCTTCAATGCGGATGGCAACACGATCAAATGAAAAATGGCGCCATCAGGCGCCATTTTACTTTGCAGAACTCTGAAAAATCAGCCGACGAAGGCGCGTTCGACCACGAAGCTCGCCGGGGCGCTCAGCGAACCCTCGACGAAGCCGAGGTTCTCCGCCATTTCCTTGACGTCCTTCAGCATATGCATCGAACCGCAGATCATGATGCGGTCGGTTTCCGGGTTCAGCGCCTCGATACCAAGGTCGGTGTAGAACTTGCCGGAACCGACCAGCGCAGTGATGCGGCCCATGCGCTCGGAGGTTTCGCGTGTCGTCGAATTGTAAAGGGTGACGCGGCCATTGGTGAACTCGCCGATCAGCGGATCTTCGGCCAGCGACGCGACCAGCTCCTGACCGTAGGCCAGTTCGGCGACATCGCGGCAGGTGTGGGTCAGATAGACGTGCTCGAACTTCTCATAGGTGTCGGGATCGCGCAGCAGGCTGGCGAAAGGCGCGATGCCGGTGCCGGTCGAGATCATGAACAGGCGCTTGCCCGGCGTCAAAGCATCGAGCACCAGGGTACCCGTCGACTTCTGCCGCATCAGCACGGTGTCGCCGGGCTGGATCTTCTGCAGGTGCTGGGTCAGCGGGCCGTCCGGCACCTTGATCGAGAAGAACTCGAGTTCTTCGTCCCAGGCCGGGCTTGCCACGGAATAGGCCCGGAATACCGGCTTCTCCGCATTCGGAAGACCGATCATTACGAACTCGCCGGAACGGAAGCGCAGCGACTGCGGCCGGGTGATGCGGAAGGCGAAAAGGCGGTCGGTGTAGTGTTTCACCGAAACGACCTTCTCGGCATAGACATTCGCCGGAATCGGAAATTCCAGCGGCTTGGCGGCGTCCGTGCTGGGGGCGGAAGCGGTGCTCATCGAACCAACCTTTTCCTGATGCTTTGGCCGTCCTGCGTGCCCGCTCGGCGGGCCCCGATATGCCACGGCATTGTTCAGGGGGCAGGCTCTTGTGTCGGAAATCTATTAGTATACAAATGAACTTAGCGTCAAGATCGAGCCGCGGAACGCCTTTCCAAACTGACCCTTGTCGGCAGTTGGGACATTTCGGATTTTGGCAATGGATGAGAAAGTTCCGGCGCAATCGGACCCAGCGCAGTCAGATGGTGTCGTGGCCGGCGTCGATGTCGGCGGCACCTTCACCGATCTGATCCTCATCGACGGCCGCAACGGCAAGGTGCACATCGCCAAGACACCGACGACCATCGACAACCAGGCTTTCGGCGTTGTTTCGGCGCTCGGGGCGACTGGTTTCTCCGCTTCGGCGATCGACCTCATCGTGCACGGCACCACCACCACCACCAACGCGGTGCTGGAGCGCCGGCTGGCCAGGACCGGCATGATCACCACGGCGGGCTTCCGCGATGTGATCGAACTCGGTCGGCGCACGCGCCCGCAGGCCTATGGCATGACAGGGACCTTCGTGCCGGTCATTCCCCGCAACCTGCGGCTGGAGGTCGTGGAACGCATGGAAGCCTCTGGCGCGGTGCGCGTGCCTTTGGATGAAGTGGCGGTGCGGCGCGCCGTGCAGACCCTGCTGGCGGCGGGCTGCGAATCCCTCGTCATCCATTTCCTGCATGCGTATGCCAATCCGGCGCATGAGCGCCGCGCCGCCGAGATCGCAAAGGAGCTTTGGCCGAACGACCACATCACCGCCGGCCACACGCTTCTGTCGGAAGCGCGCGAGTTCGAGCGGGGTGTGACGGCCTCCGTCAACGCCGCCGTGCAGCCGATCCTCGAGCGTTATGTCGCGAAACTGCGCAATGAACTGGCCGCCCAGGGATACGAACGCGACTTCCTGATCATGAACGGCAATGGCGGCATGATCTCGGCGCGGTTCGTGGCGCGGGAGGCGGCCAAGACGGTGATGTCCGGTCCTGCCTCCGGCGTGATCGCCGCGGCCTATACCGGTCGCCGTTCCGGCCATCGCAATCTCGTCACCTACGACATGGGCGGCACGTCCACCGACGTGGCGCTGATCCGCGATGCCGAGCCTGCGGTCTCCAACGAGATCGAGCTCGAATATGCCATGCCGATCCATGTGCCGATGGTGGCGGTGCATACCGTCGGCGCGGGTGGCGGTTCGATCGCCCGTGTCGATGCCGCCGGCCTGATCCGCGTCGGCCCGGAAAGCGCCGGCGCCAGTCCCGGCCCGATCTGTTATGGTCGCGGCGGCAGCGAACCGACCATCACCGACGCCAACCTGGTGCTCGGCCGCCTTTCCCCGAACAAGCTGCTGGCGGTCGCCAATCCGGTTGCGGTGGAAAGCGTCACCCGCGTGTTCGAGGACAGGATCGGGCTGTTCACCAACCTTTCCGGTGTCGAGGCGGCAGGCGCCGTGCTGCGGCTCGCCAACATGAAGATGGCCGGCGCAATCCGCATGGTCTCGGTCGGCCGCGGTCATGATCCGCGCGACTTCACCCTGTTTGCCTTTGGCGGCGCCGGCCCACTGCACGCCAGCGCACTGGCGCGCGAACTCGGCCTGCCGCGCGTCCTGGTGCCGGCACGGCCCGGCATCACCAATGCACTGGGTTGCGTGGTCGCCGACCTCAGGCACGATTTCGTCAACACGCTGAATCGTCCGGTTGCCGCCTTGGATGAAGAGCAGGTGCATCGCGTCCTCGACGGTCATCGCACTGAGGGCGAGGCGTTGATTGCCAAGGAGGCGGTGAAACCGCAGGTAGTCCGCATCAGCCATTCCGCAGACATGCAGTTCATCGGCCAGACCCACCTGATCAATGTGCCGCTGCCGTCGTCCAGAGTTGATCGGGCCACACTGCAGGACTTGTTCGAGAAGGCCTATTTTTCCCGTTTCAAGGTCGAGCTGCCGGAAATCCGCGCCAATCTCGTCAATCTGAACACCTCCGTCATCGGCGTGCGTCCGGAGGTTGAACTCTCTGCGCTGATCGATCCGGCTGGCCGGGCTCCCACGCTGAAGAAGGCGCGGCTGGAAATCCGCCCGGTCTGGTATGACGGCACCTGGCATGACACGCCCGTCTATGCACGCGACAGACTGCCGCTCGAAGCCGTCATCAAAGGTCCGGCGATCATCGAGCAGATGGACGCCACCACGGTGCTGGAACCCGGTGACAGGGCGACCAGCGACGCGGATGGGAACCTGATCGTGGAGGTCGGCAGCCGATGACGCACATCACGCTCGACGCCATCACCCTTTCCGTCATCCAGGCCGCGCTGCAGCAGGTCTGCGACGAGATGGACCTCACCTTCTCGCGCGCCGCCTTTTCCCCGGTCATTGCCGAGGCCAATGACCGTTCCGACGGCATCTATTCCGCCGTCGATGGCTCGCTCATTGCCCAAGGTTCACAGGGCCTGCCGGTCTTTGTCGGCGTCATGCAGCACTCGACGAAAACGGTGATCGAGATGATCGCGGCCGGGCGTTGCCTGCCGCCACAGCCCGGCGACATCTACATCGTCAACGATCCCTATCTCGGCGGCACGCATCTGATGGATGTGCGCTTTGTCATGCCGGTCTATCGCGGCGGCAACATCTTCTGCTGGCTCTCCAACACCGGCCATTGGCCCGATATCGGCGGTGCCGTGCCGGGCGGCTTTTCCGCTTCGGCCACCGCCGTCGAGCAGGAAGGGCTGCGCCTGCCACCGGTGAAATTGTTCAAGCAGGGCGTGCTCGATCCCGAGATCTACGCCATCATCTGCTCCAACATCCGCGTCGCCGACCAGCGCATCGGCGACATCAAGGCACAGGCGGCAGCATTGCTGGTCGGCCAGGACAGGCTCGGCGAAATCCTTGATCGTTATGGCGACGGGACTGTCTCGGCGGCGATCCGGGAATTGCGCCAGCGCGCCGCTGAACAGATGCGCGCTAACATCGCGGCAATTCCCGATGGCGTCTACCGCTCGAAAGCCTTTGTCGATTCCGACGGTGTCGTCGATGAACCGCTGACCATCGCGCTTGCGGTTGAGAAGGAGGGCGATACGCTGACCTTCGACTTCGCGGGTTCCTCGAAGCCTTGCGCCGGGCCGATGAACAGCGTGCTGGCGACCACGCTGTCTTCCGTCTATCTCGCCATGCGCCACATCTTCCCGGATGTGCCGATCAGTGCCGGCGCCTTCGAGCCACTTGTCGTCAAAAGCCCCGAAGGCACCTTCCTGGATGCCAGATATCCGCGCCCCGTCTCGGGTTGTGCTGCGGAGGTATCACAGCGCATCGCCGAAGCCGTGTTCGCAGCCATGGTGCAGGCCTTGCCGGGCAAGGTGACGGCGGCTCCCGCCGGCTCCAGTGGCAATTTCGCGCTTGGCGGCCATGACCCGGCCCGAGGCCGCGACTTCGTCATGTACCAGATCTCCGGTGGTGGCTATGGCGGCAATGCCTGGCATGACGGCCTGTCCAACGGCTGCTCGACCATCGGCATTTCGAAGTCGCCGCCGGTCGAGATCATGGAACAGGCTTTTCCAGTACTCTACCGGCACTATGCGCTGCGCGAAGGATCCGGCGGCGCCGGCCGGCATCGCGGCGGCATGGGCCTCGCCTACGAGGTCGAACTGCTGCGCGGCGAGGCGCGTGCTTCCTTTGTCATGGACCACGGCCGCTTTGGCCCGCAGGGTGTGCTCGGCGGCAAGGATGGCGCCGTCAACACCGTGACCGTGATCCGCGACGGCAAGGAACATGTTCCGCCGCACCTTTCCAAGGAGCAGGACATTCCGTTGAAAGCCGGCGACCGGGTGCGTGTCGGCACCCCGGGCGGTGGCGGCTATGGCAACCCGCTCGAACGCCCGACCGAGGCTGTCCGGCACGATGTCACCATGGGATATTATACGGCCGAAGAAGCGAGCCGGCTGTTCGGGTGAAGCCGAAGCCAGCGATTGGTGTCGTCACCCCGCCCTGACGAAGCCTTCCGACGCCTTGAGCAGGCGTCTTGTGTAGTCCTGTGTGACGGTGTGGGAGACGAGGTCGGCGGCAGTGAGCTGTTCGACTGCCTCGCCGTTCTGCATGACCATCAGCCGCTCGCACATGTGGTTGATGACGGCGAGGTCGTGGCTGACCATCAGGTAGGTGAGCTTGCGGTCGCGCCGCACCTGTTCGAGCAGGTTCAGCACCTCCGCCTGCACCGAGGCATCAAGCGCCGAGG